>Ga0268299_1000165_pt1 | contig 260435 bp, 244 predicted proteins | sample NOBtaG_FD_193484 | JGI IMG/M metagenome (GOLD analysis project Ga0268299, IMG submission 193484) | Activated sludge microbial communities from bioreactor in Nijmegen, Gelderland, Netherland - NOB reactor | ecosystem: Engineered > Bioreactor > Aerobic > Activated sludge | place: Netherlands...
CACCAGCAGCCAGATCAACAGGGCCGACTATGTCTATAATCCCGTCGGCAATCGGACCAGTCTGACGGATCGACGGGGCGCGCAGACGTTTGGCTATGACCGGTTGGACCGACTCACCTCAGCCAGCCACCCCTTGCTACTCGATCCGCAAGCGTTTACCTATGACGCGGTGGGGAATCGCACCACCGGTGGTGTTGTCGTGAACCCAGGGAATCAACTCACGGCGGATACTAACCATAGCTACCAGTACGACGACAACGGGAACCTCATCAGAAAAACGCTGCTCGCCACGGGCAACTATACGCAATACAGCTACGATGCGGAGAATCGCCTGACGCAGGTGCAGGAGTTCGCGGCCGGCAATCCCACGGCTGTCACGACGTCCACGTACCGCTACGATGGCTTGGGGCGACGGATCGAAAAGGTGGCCAACGGCCAGACCACGCGCTACATCTACGATGGCGAAGATATTCTGCTGGAATATAATGGCAGCAACGTGCTGCAGGCACGCTACACCCACGGCCCCGGCATTGACGAGCCGTTGAGCCGGACGCCGATGGTGCCAGGCCTCGGCAGTGGTCAGACGGCGGTGCTGGCTTCCACTCCTGACGGCCTGCGTGGGCCGGTAGTGGATGATGGGATTAAGGTGAACGGCCAGGTATCGGTCGGCTTTGTCTTCGTCTCCGGGATGCCGGCTCCGGCCATCGGCCAGCCGATTGACTCGACTGGCCTCGAACAGCCGATCGCGCCGATCGATGTCACGGCTGCCGCGGCCACCGGCACGCTTGCGGTGGACCTGATCGATACGGGGGGCATCGGCGGCAATGCTCCACTCTATCTGGTGACGCGCGACCAGGCCACGAACCAGGTGCTCGAGAGCCGCCTGCTGTTTCCCGCCCGTGCCACGTTTGCCTCGACGACGCCGCTGGGGACACCGCTCGTGGTGGCCTCGGCGACGGTGCCCACGACCACACCGGTAGCGGACGGCACGCTGTACTATCATCAGGATGGCCTCGGCACGGTGACGGAGCTGACCGATAGCAACGGCAACATCGCCAAAGCCTATGTCTATGATGCGTACGGCAATATCCTCGAATCACCGGGTACGGTGGAACAGCCGTATACGTATACGGGGAGGGAATACGATTCAGAAAGCGGATTCTATTACTACCGGGCTAGATATTACGATGCACAGATTGGGAAATTCACTCAACGTGATCCTATTGGTCGTGTCGGAGGTAACAACTACTATGAGTATGCCCTTGGAAATCCGACATTGCACTTTGATCCATTTGGGTTAAAGGCACAGATTGTGATTTGGGCTCCGGTGGGAATTGGCACATCATCGTTTGGCCATGTGTCCACCAACATCAATGGCACAACCTATTCATTCGGGCCAAATGGGATGACGAACGAGCCCACTTCCGTATTTAATCAAAGGAACTCGTTCCGGAGTTCGCTGGGGTTGGATTTGACCCTCACAGCCGAACAGGAAAAAGCACTGGAAGAATGTCTCAAACGGGACCAACCCGACTATAACTTTCTGACGAACAACTGCGGTGCGCCAGTTCAGAGATGCCTGAATTGGATGGGTTACGACATTGGTAAAGTATTAACACCATCACAGCTTTACGAAAGTATGACTGGAGTTGGCCTCGTAGGCGGTACGATCTTTTATCCCGGAGCGGCTGCCAAGCCTGCTCAAGCTAAATAGAGGTTTATTCTATGGCGATAAAAAGGGTGATCGGTCGAGGCATTTCGGTTGTTCTCTGGCTGATGATTCTCCATGTCTTCATAGGGTGCCAAGGCGAGGAACTGGCCCAAATCGATGGTGATGTCAATGTGCTAGAGAATCCGTTGCCTCTCAGGTTTTCTGATCCCAAGACATATACCCATCCGCCAGATTCACTTCCCATCAATAAAGTGCTAGTGGTGCTCACGAAAGGGCAGATGGTTCCAGTCATGCGACGTATCTATGGGAAAGATTTTCTGGCATATGAGATCCAATTGCCTGACAGTAGTAAAGGATATCTGTTCCATGGTGATGCCTTTCATCTTGTTGATTCGAGACGAGCTCCATAACTGCAACTGTTCGAGCCTGATATGGACTACCCCTATGATACCCCCAGTCAGGTCCCCAGCATCCTGCATCAGCTGACGGCCACCAGCAGCCAGATCAACAAGGCCGACTATGTCTATAATCCAGTCGGCAATCGAACGAGTCTGACCGACCGACGGGGCGCACAGGGCTTCGGCTACGACCAGCTCGATCGATTGACCTCCGCTAGTCATCCGCTGTTGGGGGAGCCGCAGAGCTTCGCGTACGATCCGGTGGGCAATCGTACGACGGGTGGGACGGTGGTCAACGCGGGCAATCAACTGACCGCCGATGCCAACTTCACATACCAGTACGACGACAATGGAAACGTCACGAAAAAGACCTTGCTCGCTACAGGAAGCTTCACGCAATACACGTACGATGCCGAGAATCGGTTGACCCAAGTCGAGGAGTTCGCCGCCGGCAACCCTACGCCGGCATTCACGAGCACGTATCGGTATGACGGGCTGGGCCGTCGGATTGAGAAGGTTGCCAACGGTCAGACGAAGCGGTACGTGTATGACGGTGAAGATATTGTGCTGGAATATGACGGTTCCAACGTGCTGCAAGCCCGCTATACGCATGGGCCCGGCATCGATGAGCCGATTGCAGTGACCAAAGCCGGGAGCACGTTCTACTATCACCAGAATGGCCTAGGCACGGTGACGGAGCTCACTGATAGTAACGGCAGCGTGGCCAAGGCCTATGCCTACGATGCGTACGGCACCATCCTCGAATCACCGGGTACGGTGGAGCAGCCATATACGTACACGGGACGGGAATTGGATTCGGAGACCGGGCTCTACTATTACCGGGCGAGATATTATGACGCCACGACAGGGAGGTTCTTGCAGCAAGACCCACTGAAGCTGGGAGGGGGAAGTGTAAATCTGTATGGGTACGTGCTGAATAGCCCCGCAAATTTTGTTGATCCTTCGGGTCTGTTCTTAGAGAGGTTCTTTTGTGGGGCGAGGAACGGTCACAATAATACATCGATTAGTGCTGATGAGTTTGTTGAGCATGTCGGTAGTCGAAGTCTTCGGGATCTTCAATATGAATATGGATCGGCCAATGTTCCCGAAAGCGAAGCAGGGGGGCCGAATCAAAAGCAGAGGTATGTGCGCGACCCAGCTGATCCCAATAGCGTGATTGATATGCGACATTTCCTCGTCGTTGGGAAACAGGGCGAACTATTCGGACTAGGCGTTGAAATTGGACAAGCGCTCTCCAGCAATCCCGACGCGCGATCCAGCGCATTTGATCCACAGGATTTCTATTCGAATGCGCTCGGCGCAAACTTTTTTGCCTCCGCTGATCCTAGCCAGAACTTTAGAGACCAGCTTCGAAGGTTTTTCGCCAAGCGGAAACACGTTGCATGTCCTCTGGACCCCGTGAATTCGTGCAAATGAAGCAATAAACGGGAGTAGTAACTATGAGGAAAAGTCGAGCATGGAGCGGAGGTGTGTGGCTGCTTGCATTGGGGCTATTCGTGAACGCCAGTTGCAATAGCCAATCTTTGGAACACCAGAGAATGATCGAAGCATGCGAACAGTTAAGAATCGGAGACACGGAACAGACTGTGCAAGAACTGATGGGTGAGCCCATGAAGGTTGAGAGCAGACGTGACACTTCTGGGAGAGGCAAACTCTTGACCTATCCGACACCAACGATTGTACCTAGCGGCCCCCATATTTATCTAGACGAGAGTGGACAAATCGAGGAAATCACCTGCCGTGAGTCGCACCACCTGATAAGGGAAAAGAAAAGCTCCAGTTGAATATCCGTACCCTTTACGAAAGACGAGTACGGAGCAGGCCCTTGCCGCGACGACCACGTTTACCTACGAGCCGCAGGGCCTCTTGCTCACCACCAAGGACGCCCTCAATCAGACCACCACCTTTACCTATGACGCGCTGGGCCGACTGCTCACCACGACCGATCCACTGAACCGGACGACCACGCTGACCTACGATGCGGCAGGGAATGTCGCGATCAGCACCGATGCCCTCAACCGCGTCACCAGTTTCCAATATGACGTGAAGAACCGGCTCACCCAGGTCACCGATCCCAATACGGGTGTCACGGCCTATGCCTACGACGGCACCGGCAATTTGCTGACCGTCACCGACGCGAAGAACCAGGTGACCACCTTTGCCTACGATGGTCGTAACCGGCTGCTCAGCACCACTGACCCCCTCGGCAAGATCGAGCGCTACACCTACGACGGCAACGACAATCTGCTCACGAGAATCACGCCCAAGAACGAGACCATCAGCTTCGCGTACGATGCCGTGAATCAATTGCTCAGCAAGACTCTGCCGGGCAGCCAGGTGACGAGTTACCTCTATGATCTCGCCGGCAACTTGACCACTGTGACCGATCCGGATAGCGTGCTGACCATGAGCTACGACCTGGCGAACCGCCTGACCACGGTCAAGACGGATGGCTCTCCGAATCAACCCGCCGTGACCTTAGCCTACAGCTATGACCCCACCGGGAACCGGCTGAGTCTGACCGATCCGGTTCAGGTGGCCAGCTACCGCTATGATGCGTTAAATCGCCTGCAGTCTTTGACGCAGCCGACAGCCCCGGCCACTCGGCTCCCGAATCTGCTCGCCACCTGGCCGGGGGATGGGAGTGCGGCCGATCCAGTGGGCGGCCAGTCGGGAACGTTACAGCTGGGTACTACTTTCGGGCTCGGTGTCCGCCAGCAGGCCTTTGTCTTTGACGGGGTGGATGACTATGTGAACATCCCGGATTCGCCGGTGCTGGATAGTCTCAGCACCAACGCCACCCTGGACGCCTGGATCAAGCCGGAGATCCCCCTCGGGGCCGAAGCCTGGCTCTTTGCCCGGCGCGATCCCTTCGTAAGCGAAGGGTTCTCTGTGGCGCTCCTCCAAGACGGCCGGATTCAACTGACCGTCCGGACCACCACCAGTCCTACCGTGTCCGGCTCCACGTTCCGCTCGACCGCGAGTGTGATCACTTTCGACCAATGGCAACATGTGGCTGCGGCCGTGGATACCGTGGCGGGCACGGCCCAGATCTGGGTGAATGGGCAGGCCGTGAGCCTGACCGCCGTGTTTGGCCCGGCGACCTTGAGTGGGACCCTCTTCAATGTGAACCAGCAGTATCTGGGGCGACGGCAAGACCCGAACACGGCGGGTGGGGGCGGGCATTTTAAGGGTGAGCTCGACGAAGTGCGACTCTACGGGCGGACGCTTACCCTGGCCGAGGTACAGAGTCGGGCGCAGACCCAACCGGTGGCGACCTATGTGTATGATGCGCTCTCGCGACGGGCGAGCCTCACGCTCCCGAACGGGATCCAGACGACCTACACTTATGACCCGGCCAGTCAGGTGACCAGCATCCTGCATCAACTCACGGCCACCAGCAGCCAGATCAACAGGGCCGACTATGTCTACAATCCCGTCGGTAATCGGACCAGTCTGACGGATCGACGGGGAGCGCAGACGTTTGGCTATGACCAACTAGATCGGCTCACCTCAGCGAGCCATCCTTTGCTGCTCGACCCGCAAGCCTTCGCCTATGACGCAGTGGGGAATCGCACCACCGGCGGGAGTGTTGTGAACCCGGGCAATCAACTCACGGCGGATACGAACCATACCTATCAGTACGATGACAACGGTAATCTGACCCGCAAGACCCTCTTGGCCACGGGCAACTACACCCAATACACCTACGATGCCGAGAATCGGTTGACCCAAGTGCAGGAGTTTGCCGCTGGGAATCCGACCGCCATCACGACCAGCAGCTATCGGTATGATGGCTTGGGGCGACGGATCGAAAAGGTGGCCAACGGCCAGACCACACGCTACATCTACGATGGCGAAGACATGCTGCTGGAATATAATGGCAGCAATGTCCTCCAAGCGCGGTACACCCACGGCCCCGGCATCGACGAGCCCTTGAGCCGCACGCCGATGGTGCCGGGCCTCGGCAGCGGGCAGACGGCGGTGCTGGCTTCCACCCCGGACGGCCTACGCGGGCCAGTGGTGGATGATGGGATCAAGGTGAATGGCCAGGTATCGGTGGGCTTCGTGTTTGTCTCCGGGATGCCGGCGCCGGCGATCGGGCAGCCGATCGACTCAACCGGCCTCGAACAGCCGATCGCGCCGATCGATGTCACGGCCGCCGCGGCCACCGGGACGCTCGCAGTGGACCTGATCGATACAGGGGGCATCGGCGGCAATGCCCCGCTCTATCTGGTGACGCGCGACCACGCGACGAACCAGGTGCTCGAAAGCCGGCTGCTCTTTCCGGCTCGCGCGACCTTTGCTTCGACCACGCCCCTGGGCACGCCGCTGGTGGTGGCCTCGACGACGGTGCCTACGACCACGCCAGTGGCGGACGGCACACTGTACTATCATCAGGATGGCCTCGGCACGGTGACGGAACTCACCGATATCAACGGCGCCGTGGCCAAGGCCTATGCGTACGATGCGTATGGGAATATCCTGGAGTCACCGGGCACGGTGGAGCAGCCGTATACGTATACGGGCCGAGAGTTCGATTCAGAGTCAGGGCTCTACTACTACCGGGCGCGGTATTACGATGCCTTGACAGGAAGGTTTCTGCAGAAAGATCCGATTGGATTTGGTTCTGGAGACAGTAACTTTTACCGTTATGTGCGAAACGCTCCGGCCAGGTTCAACGACCCACGGGGACTAAAACCTGGGGATCCTTTTGACAGCGAGCGGGAGGCAGTTCTAGATGCAATAGATTGTATCTGTGCTAAACCGAAGTCTGCGAGGCGGAATGAGTGGGGAGGGTATGTCAGGAGAGTGCCTACCAACCAGGGATTAAAATACGTAGCATCGGATCCTAAGACCTCGAACAGTCCGGGGTCTGTAGAAATAACTGCTCCAAGGGATGAGTCTGTAACTGCTCTATATCACACTCATAATTCATATTTTGGATCATTAAGGTTCACGGATCCGGATGACTATGCCGGTCCTAGAGGGTGGCGTGAGCAACGAGAGTTCACCAACTACCTTGGAGGGGGAAGCGAGGATCTGAATCCGGGTTGTCGAAAGGTACTCAAGTTTGTACCGGGATATGGCATTATTCCAGTCAGGCAATAGGGGAAGCATTCATGCATTCAAAATGCTACAGACCGACTAGTTTTATTAGAATCGCATATTTTGCTTGTAGCTTGTTCTTCCTGCTTGTTACAGGTTCCCCAACAAAAGCGTTTGGAAGTGTTGAGCTAAAAGCGATAGTCCTGGCTAATGCTGAGTTAGAAAGAATGGGGATTCATCCAGAGAGCTACGATATAGAGGTGGACGACGGTAACCAGCAGTGGGACAGGTTCATGGGGTATATGAAGACCAGCCCAGACATTGAAACGCAACAGCTATTCGAAGTCTATGACACAAAGCTTCGAGGCAAGAATTATTGGGTTGTCTACTACCATCCTAAATCAATTCATGGAGGTATTGTTAAGGGCGGCGGAGTGACCCTTGTCATTGAACAACAGACAGGAGCTCCACTTCTAGTGATCCATGGAGAGTAGTGGCCGATTTAAGCAGCGTTGGTTCTTGGTACTCTCCGGCCAACTCAGCCTCCTGGGAACTCCAGCTACAACCGAACGGAACGGCCCGCTTTGCCGTGGCCGGACCGGACGCAGGGGCGGGGACGACGTTCGTGAGCGGCGGCGTGGCGACGACGCAGCGGGTCAACGATGGACAGTGGCATCGGCTCGGGGCGGTCCGCAATGGGACGGAACTCCGGCTGTATCGCGACGGCCAGATGGAAGGGTTTTGGAACTTTCTCAACGGGCCGCCGGTGTTGACCAGCCTGCCGGCGGGCGGCCTCCGCATTGGCACCGGCGGCTGCGGCACCAATCCGTTCACGGGTCAGCTCGATGAGATCACGATGGCGGATCGGGCCTGGACGGTCGCCGAGCTCCAAGCGCCCCGGACCCAAGAACAGCCGGTGGTGAGCTATGGCTACGATGTACTCTCGCGTCGGACGAGCCTGACGCTGCCGAACGGGATCCAGACCACCTATACCTACGATCCGGCCTCACAGATCACGAACATCCTGCATCAGTTGACCGCCACCAGCAGCCAGATTAATAAGGCCGATTACGTCTACAACCCAGTCGGCAATCGGACCAGTCTGACGGACCGACGGGGCGCACAGGCGTTTGGTTATGACCAGCTCGATCGATTGACTTCCGCTAGTCATCCGCTGTTGGGGTCGCCGCAGAACTTCGCGTACGATCCGGTGGGCAATCGCACGGGTGGGACGGTGGTCAACGCGGGCAATCAACTGACCGTGGATGCGAACTACACGTACCAATATGACGACAATGGGAACCTGACGAGAAAGACGTTGCTGGCGACAGGGAACTACACGCAGTACAGCTACGATGCTGAGAATCGGCTGACGCAGGTTCAGGAATTCGCCGCGGGCAATCCCACGGCTGTCACGACGTCAACGTACCGGTACGATGGCTTGGGCCGTCGGATTGAGAAGGTCGCCAACGGCCAGACGAAGCGATACGTGTATGACGGCGAGGACATTGTGCTGGAGTACGACGGTTCGAATACACTGCAAGCCCGCTATACTCATGGGCCTGGCATCGATGAGCCGATAGCCATTACAAAAGGCAGCAACACGTTTTTCTATCACCAGGATGGCTTGGGATCAGTGACCGATCTTACGGACTCAGCGGGAGTCACCGCCAAGAGCTACAGCTACGACGCGTACGGGAATATTCTTGAATCCCCGGGCACGGTGGAGCAGCCATATACGTACACCGGAAGAGAGCTGGACGCGGAAAGCGGGCTTCTCTACTATCGTGCGCGCTACTATGATCCCGCCACAGCGCGGTTCTTGCAAAAGGACGCGGCTGGATTCTCCGGGGGAATTAACTTTTACGCATACGTTGGTGCCAATCCAACGATCTTTGTCGACCCATTCGGGTTGTTCTCTTCGCCGGAAGGGTTGCTCCATTACATGGGTGGGACTGGCTCTGCGGTTTCTGTGCCCTTCAATGACATAGATACAACAAGTGTGAAGGCGACAAACTTTAGCCAAGTCAAGCCAGCGATTGGTTCATGCTCACCTGGATCCTACCCGGTCAATGGTGTAGCTGGATTCTCAACTGGTGGGGATGCGGCACTCTATCTTGGAAACATTACGTTGAAGTTGATTGGTACCGTTACAGTGAATTGTGACTGTTCTTGGTGCTTCCAAGGGACGCTGTCGGCATATCCTGATGTGTATGACTTCAACGCTTCAAATCACCGCACCCCTGCAGGAGAGTTCTCAACCTTCGTCGGTAGTCTGCTGCCGGGAAAGCCCTACACGATGAACATCGTTGGATCAAAACCGGTCAATCAGTGCTCTAGGTAGAGCGCGGCAAGGAGGAGCATTGCTACATCAGTGGAAATGGCTCTTGGGTGTTGGACTACTCTTGTTGGCAGGGTGTACACAAGTTCACTCCGAAGCCGATGCTAGCGAGCGCGCTAGCCAGGCATTCCGCGAGTTCATTCTGAAAAAGAATCTTGACAAAAGGCAGTATGGTGAACCACGAATAATCTACAACGTTGCAGTTGAAGTATGGGAGGTGTACTACGAGTGGAAGGGTCCGACAGAAGCCTCGAACAGTGTGAATATCCTAGTTGATAAATACGGGCGTGCAGAACTTCATGCCGAGAAACCCTAGACCCTCTCCTGCTTAAATCTCCTCACGGGACGCGACTCTTGCCCTTCGGGTACGACGGTGCGAACGTGCTTCAGGCGCGGTACACCCACGGCCCTGGCATCGATGAGCCTTTGAGCCGGACGCCGATGGTGCCGGGCCTCGGCAGCGGGCAGACCGCAGTGCTGGCTTCCACCCCGGACGGCCTGCGGGGGCCGGTGGTGGATGATGGGATCAAGGTGAACGGCCAGGTGTCGGTGGGCTTTGTCTACGTCTCCGGGATGCCGGCTCCAGCCATCGGCCAGCCGATTGACTCCACCGGCCTCGAACAGCCGATCGCGCCGATCGATGTTACGGCCGCGGCGGCCACTGGAGCCCTTGCGGTGGACCTGATCGATACGGGGGGCATCGGGGGCAATGCTCCGCTCTATCTGGTGACGCGCGACCAAGCCACGAACCAGGTGCTCGAAAGCCGGCTGCTGTTTCCCGCCCGTGCCACGTTTGCCTCGACGACGCCGCTGGGGACACCGCTCGTGGTGGCCTCGGCGACGGTGCCCACCACCACACCGGTGGCGGATGGCACGCTGTACTACCACCAGGACGGCCTCGGCACGGTGACGGAGCTGACCGATAGCAACGGCAGCGTCGCCAAGGCCTATGCGTACGATGCGTATGGGAATATTCTGGAATCACCGGGCACCCTCGAACAGCCGTATACGTATACGGGACGTGAGTTCGACAGCGAGAGCGGGCTCTATTACTACAGAACTCGGTATTATGAGCCTCGAATAGGGCGGTTTTTAAGAAAGGACCCCATTGGTCTTGTTGCAGGGGTAAACCTTTATGCGTATGTGGGGAACACTCCAGCAAATCGATTGGATCCGTGGGGTTTGTTCCCGATGACTGACTGTGTAAAGGGGCTTCTCGCGCCTTACTTCCCAGGTGTGAATCTAGATCTTGTCGATATTCACGAAAGCTTACCCTCCTATGCGCGAGACAATGTGGTGGCGATCACGAGAGGGAATGACATTTACTTTGCTCCGGGCAGATACGATCCCCACTCGCGTGCAGGAATTGCACTGATCGGTCATGAGACTGCTCATGTCGGGCAATATGCTGAGTATGGTGATTTGGGCTTTGTGCTCAAGTACGGCAGCGAATATTTGGCTGGTAGGTTGCAGGGCATGAGCGAAAAGGAAGCATACGAGAATATCTCGTTTGAATGGAAGGCTAGAGCAAAGGAAAGGCAAATCAGGGATGACCTGAAAGCAAAGTATGGCAACGAAGATCCTTGCCCCGAACCAGAGGTTTGCCATGTCGACTACTAAGAATGATTTCTGGTTGACGCCACGAATGTTGCTAACAGGTATTTGCGCGTGGTTATCCATGGCTGCTGGGTGTGGGGCAAACGAGCTTCCTTCAGAATACCAATGGTTTTTTGCCCTCCCGTCAGCTCAACAACATAGAGCATTGGCCAAGGAACCGATGGAGAAGCAGATCGACATTTATCTCTTCGCCATTGAGAATTTTCAACCTTCTGCGTATGGATTCGGTTTCTCTGATGACATAGCAGCGAATGGAAGTGCAGCTGTCCCTTTGCTTATCGCTAGACTGAGAAGAGATCAAAATGAGTCGCATCAATGGGCTCTCATTCAGGTTTTTCGTGATATGGTGAAATTCCATCATGACTTCCGTAATGAAAAGGATACGCTTCAGGTTTTGACAGCAGTGGTTGGTTCGATGAAAGGACCATTCTATCGAAAAGACAGTCAAAATCTGCTGAATGAAATTCTGAGCATGCCCGAGAAGGCTGCCCCATACTAAGCTTCATTTTCAAGCCGCCGGTTAAGTGACGTCAACCGAGCATCAGCTCACGGCCACCAGCAGCCAAATCAACAAGGTGGACTATGTCTACAACCCAGTCGGCAATCGGACGAGTCTGACCGACCGACGGGGAGCGCAGACGTTTGGCTATGACCAACTAGATCGGCTCACCTCAGCGAGCCATCCTTTGCTGCTGGATCCGCAAGCCTTCGCCTATGACTCCGTGGGGAATCGCACCACCGGCGGGAGTGTCACGAACCCCGGCAATCAACTCACGGCGGATACCAACCATACCTACCAGTACCTCTGACCATGTCAACCTGGTTTCGACCTGTCTACCTGGCGCGAGGAGCGGTCGAGAGATGTCGTGGCCGCGACCCGAGCGGACCGAGGTTGACGCTGCGCACAGTGGAGACTGGTGACGAACTGGTGGACGGCCGGGTCGAGGGCCACCACCCGCGTCTCCGCCGCGGGAGTGTCCCGTCCACCTGTCCACTGAGCACTTTGTATTCGGCTCGCCACGATTTTAACCATGACCGAGCCGAGTTCCTCTCTCTGACCTGAACTATTTCATCGTCGGTTCACATTTTCTTGGGCCATTCGATGCCGGTTTGTTGCTGAATCTTCTGAAATACCCGATTTCGACCCCATCCTGCCGGACAACGTCCTGATCGACCGCGCTTGTGCTAGTTCTCTCGCCTGCTGAGCCTTATCGTGCCGCGAACACATCGATGCCCGCCCAGACTTCAGCTGGCGTTCGCCCCTGCAGATGGTCGTGCGGGCGGTCGTGGTTGTACCACAGCCTTGTGCTGGTTAGTTGGGCATCGAAGTCCTTGTTGTCTGCCAACGGCTCCATGGCCAGCGCCGGCTTGATCGTCCCAATGACACGTTCGACTCGCCCGTTCTGCCACGGGCATCCGGGGTCCGTTCGCTGATGACGGATACCTAGCAGTCGCAGTCCCCATATGAACCACCATGATATGAACACCGCCTCATTGTCCGTAGGAAGGTATTGAGGACTCCCATACCACTCCACGGCCTGACTCAGTTCCTGTAGTAGCGTCCACGAGCATTTGTCAGACACATGCTGCAACCGTCGCCTGTCTTCTGCTCGCCCAGCGGCGATTGAAGGAATGGGCTACGGTGCGGCAGCCGGCGTGGGGCATGAGGGCTTTGAGCCGGATCACTTCATTGCGGACCCACGTCGGCTTCGGTGGGGAAAAAGCCTGGCCTTTCGCCTTGGCTTGGACTGGGCTCGCTGGTGGGATCGTGTGGGAGACCATATCCACCACAGTAGCCAGTGGAATCTGTGAAGGCAGCGGTACAGCATTCGAATCAGCCAGTGTCGCATGGGGGGTCCTCCTCAAGCGTGAACGTGCGCCCGTGTTATCGAGGACTGAGAAGGGGCGGGGCACATCGTGTTTGGCGATGGTGAAACTTCCGTGTTCGTGTGCGATCCGGTGCTGTGGCTTCTTGGAGCGTCGTGCGCTGCCCCGGCTACACAGTGGCCGAAAGATCATCGTCTCTGCTGGTGTCCTGCCGTATCTGCGTTATGGTGCCATCTGTAGGGCCAACTGGCCCTGGTGGTAGTTTTTTGGCCCTGGCACAACTTTTTGCGGAAAATGGCCATATTTTTGTTATCGGGTGCAGAGGCATTCGACTCAGTGTCATGGCCGTTCGCCCTAGTGCGGTCTCGTAGTCCGTTCTCATAAACCTGCGATTCTCTTCATCCAGAGCGGTGTTTGCCGACATTGACGATCCGCGTGCAGGGCTGTCAACGTTTTTGCATATCCCTCTTTTCATTTTCATCTTTCCTCACACGCATCCTGTCCAGGTCCACAAGTTTTGTCCCTTACTGTCCCCTCCTGTCCCCCAGTGTCCCCGAACGGGCTCTTTCACCACTCACGCGCCGTTGCGTATGGTCCGCTCATACGTCGTGCGCTGAACCGAAGAGGAGACGCGATGAAGAAAACCTGGGTCACGATCGATGAACTCGCCCTCGAACTCCAAGTCAGCGTGAAGTCCATTCGTCGAGCCTACCGAAAGGGCGAGATTCCCGTGGAGCGGATCGGCCGGTTTGTGCGGTTTGACCTGGAACGGGTGAAAGCCGCGATGCAGGGGAATGGGCAGGGGCAGACTCCTTTTCACCCACAGGAACAGGGGCTGCGCAGCGCGACCGGCGGCGCCAGCGGGCGGCGCGCGCAGCGGCCCAGCCCCCGACTGGGTAAGACGGGGGCGTCCATAGCACAGAAGCCAAGGGGGAAGAAATGAACGGTTCTGGAGGGTTCACACAGACCATCGATTGGCTCGCCTTCACGCTGCCCAAGGCGGAAGTAGCCGACGTGATTGCGCTGATTGGGGGCGACTGGTTCCAGAGTGAGGCCGGCTTTCGCGGCTATCCCGTCGCTCAACTTATGACGCAGGGCAAGACCGGCGTGGGCAAACTGGGGACGGGTGCCCCTCGCAATCCGAAAGAAGTGCATGTGGATTTGTCGGCCGGGATTGTCTCCCAGTGGGATGAGGCCAAGCTCAAGACCGTCTTGGCCTGGATCTTTGCGCAGAAGGGCCATGTGACCCGCATCGATGTGGCGCTGGACGACCGGGAGGCGTCTGTCGCAGTGGAGACCGTCCGTCTCGCCGTGGAAGCCGGACAGGTGGTGAGTCGTTCGAAACAATTCAAAGTCATCCAAGCCTCGAATCATCGTGAAGGCGTCCGGACCGGAGAGACGCTCTACTTTGGAAGTCGAGAGAGTCAAACCATGCTGCGGGTCTACGACAAACGGCTGGAACTTCAAGCCAGAGGCCGAGAAGATGCGGCCCTATACGGAGTCCGATGGGAACTGGAATTCAAACAGGACCGAGCCCAGGCCTGTGCCAAGGCACTCCTCACACTCGATCCTGAAGATTGGCGGGCCTTTTTGGTCGGGGTGCTCCGCTCCTATGTCGATTTCCGTGAAACCACACGAGAGGCGGAATCCTACGAGAAGTATCGCGCGCCGTTGGTGGGCTGGTGGAAAGCCCTCACCGAAGGTTTCATGCGATGCCGACTGGTCGTCGAACGCATTCAGCAGCGGTTGGATGATGTGGCGGCCTGGCTCGCGAACGCCATCAGTCCCATGCTGGCGGTGGTGGTCGCCTGTCGAGGGGATCAGTTTCTGTTCGAGATGATCTATGCAGGTACCAAACGATGGACACAGAAGCACTATGCGTTGCTGAAGCAGCGTAAGCGAGGGACCCCCTATGTCCTTAGAGTTTCATAACGGATCGTGGCGACGCATGTGTCCAGGATGTGGAACCAGAGGTTGTCGGTGCAAGTGGGTACAAGGCGCCCTGTATCTGAGCTGTACGGCATGCGATTCGGAATTCTGTCTTAGGCCAAAAGCCCGGTCCGAAGGCCGGGGCGTGTGGGTCAGGCGCTTGGCTGACTCGAAATTCACTCACTATTCAGGAGGTCTCGACGATGCAAGTCAAAGCGGAGGGTGCAGTGCAGGGCTATGTGGAACGGAGGAGCCGGGAAGGCAAGGTCTACAGATCGGTGGATTTTTATGTGAAGGGCAAAGATCCGGGAGTGCTCCGGTTGGGGATTCCGGAGGATCAGATGCCGTTGATCGAGGTCTGCAAGCAGGCCGAAGGCAAACAGGCCCGTGCCTCCATCGAAGTGCGGAAGTTCGAGCAGACGGGCCGCGTGTTCTTCGATTTGTCTGGATTGGAAGTCCTGAAGTAACGGCAGGAGGAGGAAGGCCAGTGGATCTCACCATTATTCTCGTGGCGGTCTTGTTACTGGCCTTCCTCACCGGCCTCGGAGTCGGACGATTGTGAAACTGCTTTCACTTACCAGCTATCTGTCACTCACCTGGGCACTCTTCGTCTCCTTCTGCCTTGCGCCGGGCGAAGCCTTCAGCCAGACCGCGACGCAGTATTCACGGGTGGTGGCTCAGGCCGAACGCATTGCGTATCTGGCCGCGCAACGGTCGGCGCTGGCGTCCCAAGTCGCGACCGCAGCCCTCGCGCCCTCGGCTGCCTCGATGGCGGTGCGCATGGTCGCTGGTCCTGTGGGATGGGCGGCCCTCGGGGTCAGTGCGGGTTTGGTGCTGGCCCAAATGTATTACTCACAAAGCGACCTCTCCGCCGTCAAAACGGCCGCCTCGACGCCGGGCGGCTGGCAGGTCGCCAGCACCAATGCGGGCGTGCAGACGTTTCCAGGTTTTGGGACGACCACGCCAGGCAATCCCGCCTATCCCAATGCGACCATTCAGTTCAGCGCCACGAATGTGCCGCTCTGTGCGGTCGATACGGAGTATCAGCATGATTGGGTGGTCGGGCCGTTTCAGAGCCTCAGTACGGCCGTCTTCTTCACCGGCAATTTCTTTGTGAATGGTCCGGCCGTCGGCGGCTACAGCCTGTATGTGTGCCATCGCAAAGGGATTCCAGGTTCCACCTCACCGATTCAAGAGGGCTTGATTCCACCGACGCAGCAGCAAGTGGCCAACTTCATCGGGGGCCTTCCGGCCAGCGATCCAAAGTCCGTTGAAGCTCATACGAATCCCGTCGGCACCACTGGTACGACGCAGCCGGCCGATACCACCATTTCCCAGGCGGTGACACCAACGGAAATGCCCACAACGGTCAAGCCGAAGCCGGTCCCTGCCGGGGACATCGTCGTGGTCGACACGGTTCCGCCTCCGGCGAGTACGCCGCAACAGAACACGCAACAGCAGACGACAACTACGACCACCACGACGACGCAGAATCCTGACGGCTCCACGACGCAGCATGAAGAGACACAAGCGACCACCTCCTGTGCCGTGGGATCTCATGAGAGCCGGACTTTTGGGACGGTCTTGCAGGCGCATCAAACCATCTGGTCCACGAGCGGCCTCTTGGGCACCCTGAATCTCTTGAAGTCGTTGACCTGGCCTTCGACATTGCCCGTGATTGCCTTGCCGTCGGCCCTCTTTGGCAGCCAGCAAGTGGACTTCAACCAATGGGCCTGGTTCTTCACGGTCCTGCGCACCTTGGTCATTGCCACGGCGTCCATTGCCGCCTACCGCATCATTTTCGTCGGAGGAGGCCAGACGACATGACGGCGATTCTCACGCTCATCTATTGCTGGCTGGAGGAGTTCTTTTTCTCGCTCACGGATTGGGGATTGAGTATCTGGGATTCGCTGCTCTCCGTGGCGGACAGCACGCTCGCCACCCTCGGCACGGCAGGCCTCACCCTGCCGGCGATTCCCGATCAATATGCGTGGGTGCTGGGCGCGACGGGCATGAGTCAGGCGCTGGCCATCGTGGCGAGCGCCATGGGGACCCGGTTCATCTTACAAACCATTCCGTTCGTCCGGTGGGGCTCATGAACCAGCTTGTCATTGGATGGGCCTATGCGTGGACGGTGATCCTCGCGCTGTGGATCTGGGTGTATCTCAGGAGTCTTCGATGATCGAACTGTATGAAGGGGTACCAGGATCGGGGAAGTCCTATCACGCGATCTGCGAGAAGTTTTTGCCGTGGGTGAAACAGGGCCGACGGCTCTATATCGCGGTCGATGGCATCTATCTGGATCGGCTGTCACTGTTCACCGGCATCGAACTGAAGACGCTCGAACAACAAATCACGATCTGGAAGGACTCAGTCGAAGTGTTGCAAGCGTTTCAGCATGTCCAGCCCGGTTCAGCCGTCATTATCGACGAAGCGCAAACCGTGTTTCGGTCGATGCAGAAAGTCGAACCAGGATTGCTCCGCTGGCTCGAAACACATCGGCATTACGGCGTGGATATCCTGCTCATGAGTCAGGATTTTCGGCAGATGTCGCAAGGCGTCACACGGCTCATCGAAGCCACAGTGAAGTTTCGGAAGCTGGCTTTCGTGGGCCTGTCAAAAAAGTATCAGGGCAAGGTGCGTGGGAATCCGGAGGACCACGAAGTGATCCGGGCTTTCGTCGGCACCTACTCGCCGGCCATCTACGCCTACTATTCGAGTTACGCCTCGGCAGCCATTCGAGAAGAGAAACGCAGTCATACCGTCTTTAAGTCCGCACGGGTCGCGATTGGCATTGCGGCCGGACTCTTTGCCATTGGCCTCATGGTCTGGCGGCCTTGGTCGTCCTTGAGTTCGACCAAGCCCATTCCCGCCGGGTCAACGGCTGTTCCAACCACCACCATCGGTGCCCCAGTCGCCGGTTCGATCAGTCTGCTGAATCCATTGGGCATGTCTCCTCCGGCACCAACGACTCCGCCTGTCCCGAAGCGACCCGTGAGAATCCTCGGTGGCGCTGGGATGAGTAAGGATCGTCAAGGCTGGCGGTATCTCCTGGACAGCGGCGAGATCCTGACGGCCGCGCAGATCACCGGTCGATATGGGCTGTCGGTCTCGGAAGTCTATGAAGATGGCTCAATGCGGCTCATTGGCGAAGGAGTGTTCTATGGACCTGCCGGCGATTGAGGCGATGACGTATTTCACGGCGATCTTCTGGCTCGGCGGTTTTGCGGTTGGGCTGATCATCAAACTGATTCTGCCTCAACATCACTGAGGCGCTCGTCCGTCGGCGGGGTATCCGGCGGCGTGGGTGGACGGAACCACCATTAGCACAAGGAGGTGCCGTATGAAGGGATGGGGTTGGGTCAAAGGGCTTGGGGGACTGCTCATGGCGTTCGTGTTCGCCTTGGGTGTCCCGGCGCTGTCGCAGGCGCAGTTGTTCCCGGTGTCGGCGGATGTGGCCACGGTGCGGGCCGATCTGCTCTTGTGGGCCACGGCCTTGATTGGCGTGGCGTTGGCGATCTACGCCTTTAAGCGCGTACGCGCGATTGTGGGCTGAGCGAGCCCATCGAGGCAGGCTGGCAGCAGCCTGCCTCCTTTCTATCGACTACACAAAAATGAATCAGATGATGAGGTGGGGGAACCATGACGGCGCAACAAATTCAAACGATCGGCAATGCCTTGGCCACCGACCTGGTCGCCTGGGGAACGGCGGCGATCGGGCTCGCGTTGGTGGCCGCCGGGGCGGCCTGGGTGTTGCGGCTGCTCCGCTAAGCGCCGGGCCAGCCCTGGTCTGCGAAGCTGTAGTAGCGTTCTTCGGCCAGAATCAGATGATCGAGGAGAGTAATCCCGAAGAGGTCGCCGGCCTCGCGAAGCCGCTTGGTCAGGACGCGGTCTTCGGGACTCGGAGTGATGTCTCCGGACGGATGATTATGCGAGCAAATCCAGGCGCTGGCATTCATGAGGATGAGCGGCTTGAAGACTTCACGGGGATGGACAATCGTCAGGTTCAGCGAGCCAGTCGAGACCACATTGATCCCGATGAGCTTGTGCTTGGCGTCCAGGCCACAGATCAAGAATTGCTCCCGGTCCAGACCGGCAAACAAGGGCCTGAGGATGCCCGCCGCATCCTCCGACGTATGCACCGATTCGGCCGCCGGCGTGGCACGGCCTTCGCGTATAAGTGTGACACGATACCGAGGGATGCCGTATTTCCGAACCGGGCTCAGTGGCCGTCCACCGTTCGAGGAACCGAGAGAGCTATCAACGGACATGTCCGCCTCCTTCTGAAATTATGTTCTAGCCCCACCCTTCACGAACCAAGGGTGGGGCGTAATCGAAGGAGGCGGCACGGGGCTCTCGCAGCGGACAGGCCTGGAGGGGCGGAGACACGGAAGGACTGTCCCACTGCTCCCCGGACCCGGGTCGCATCAGCAACGAGCCTTTCAACGGTAGGCGTGAGTGGGCAGTCAGGAAGGTTGGCTGAAAGGGATCTTTAACAAATGTTTCTTGGGAGTTAACATGTGCAAGCTTCTGACAATGGATGAGGCATCTGGGTATCTAGGCATTTCCAAGCTGACGTTGTATGGATGGGTTTCAGCAAGGAAGATCCGGTTCGTTAAGATTGGGCGACTTGTAAAGTTCAAGCAGCAAGACCTGGATCAATGGATAGATGGACATACAGTAATGGCCAGATCCGAAGCCAAAAAACCCGAAAGTCGACCGAGGTGAACGGTAAAGCCGAAGGACTTACAAAATCGTGGTGAGAGTTGTTAATGTTGAACGCATCAGCAAACATCCATTGAGCAGCTGAGCATCAAGCGGCCTGCGCGAAGTTGAAGGAAAGGTTTCAGTATGGGACTGACGAAGCGAAAAGATTCATACTACGTCGCATTCAGTGTCATTGTTTCTGATGACGGGAAGACCTTCAAGCTCGCTCCAGGCGTACCCGGTGCAAGGCTCAAGCGATGGAAAGTCGGATGTCTTAATAAAACTATTGCAAGGGAGATGGAGTCAACCATCCGGATTAACCTTCTGCAAGGGAAGATCCTTACAGAAGAGTCTAGGCCAGTCCTATTCAGTGAATGGGCGCAGCAGTACTTGAACCTTGAGGAGGTGCGGCGGCTACGATCGTTTAGCACTCGGGCCATTCATGTCAGCCACCTTTTGAAGTTTTTCCGCGATAAACCGCTAGCAGCGTTCACATGTGAAGATGTCAGGAAGTACAGAGCCTGGAGAGCCGGGCAGGGCGTATCCGTTCAAACCATCAATCACGATCATATGACGTTGACCCGCATGCTGAATCTTGCAATGTCCGATCAATTCAATTTGATCTCGCGCAATGTTTCAGCTTCAGTTCCGAAGCCAGATCCTAAGAACGAGCGAGATCGGATCGTCACGCCAGAAGAATGGGCGGCTATTCGGGCGCATGCAGCGCCACATCTGGCAAGATTTCTGACCGTGGCGTACGATCTAGGGCCGCGACGTGGAGAGCTACTTAAACTCGAATGGTCAGACGTTGACATGAAGAGGAAGGAATTCACGCTTCGAGAGACAAAAAATGGAGAGGCGAGAACCGTCCCAATGACGCCGGAAGTTTACGAGGCGTTCCGACAGTGTTTAAAGGAGCGGAGACTTGATACCCCACGAGTGTTTCTTTACAAGGGGCGGCCGATTCAGCGCCGACTTACGACCGCTTTCAAGGCTGCATGCAGAAGGGCAGGTATTGTGTACGGCCGAAAAAATGGTGGGATTACAGCCCATGACTTTCGGCACTCCGCAGCGACTTCCCTGCGAAGAGCAGGTGTAGACACGATGACGGCAATGAAAATCATAGGCCACAAGTCAGAAAAGATGCATCGACGATACAATCAAATTTCTCCGGCGGATCTCCAACGAGCTGTCGATAAGCTAGTGATCTACCAAGCCGATCAGTCGTCTAGCGATGACATCGTAATGACACATGAGAAGTTGCACCACGAAGCGTAATCATGTAATATCTTGAAAAACCTCGCGGGGCGGGCGTAGCTCAGTGGTAGAGTCCTTGCTTCCCAAGCAAGTTGTCGTGGGTTCAAATCCCATCGCCCGCTCCAACACATCCCTCTCACCCCTCGACACTCCGCAGTTATCGAATTTCCAACTCGTCCCTGCACCCTCGTTTTGTTCTATGGAAAAATTTGTCGCCGCTTGATCGGAACGCCGGCGCTCGCTGGAACAGATTGGCCAGAAGCGTGATCGCTCACCTTATCAGTCATCTTCGAGTCGGACTGCAATGGGGCAAAACCAGCTGGGGAGTTCTGTCACCACACAGAATGCGAGGCCTGTCTCGACTGGGGAAATGTGCGGATCTGTCGTGGCTCCAGGCGAACGCCCTTTCGCCTGGAGCCAGCCGAAGGCGTATCTTACGCCAGTGCGGGCGGGCGGGTGAGTCCGTTCTGGTGAGCACGGATGAGTAATTTTTGGCGATTCGAGACACCAAGCTTGTCGAAAATGCTGGTGAGGTGATGCCTGACGGTAATGTTGGAAATGCAGAGACGATCGGCAATATCCTTGTTCGACAATCCTTCACTGACCAATCGGACGACTTCCTGTTCCCGCTCCGTCAGTCCATCCAGGCGTTTAGATTGGGGCGAGTCCGGATCAATCAGAGGCGGTATCGTCCTCGAGCTGTTCGGGTTGTCATAGTCTTCCGGTTTATCGAGACTCGGAACGTCGTCCTGACTTGCCTTTGCGAGGTGCGCGATTGTGGCGAGGAGTACAGAGGACGGCTGCACTTTCAACACAATTCCATCGACTCCGGACGCGAAAGCTTGGCGCGTTCGTTCCACGTCATCGAATCCGCTCAGTAGAATAATTTTAATGGCTGGAACGGCCTGCTTGATGTTTCGGATAACGTCAGGAATGGCCTGATCATTCTCGGCATCCAGAATCGCGATAGTCGGGTGATCGCCGGCCAACACTTCGTCCAGCTTCGTTCCGTGAGCGGTTTGCCCGATCAATTTGATCCAGGGTTCCGTCTCAGTGATCCGCTGTAAACCGAGTCGCAGAAGATAGTTGCTGCTGATAATCGCCACCACCGTCTGGGTTGCTTCTGCTCGGGGTTCCTTCATTACTCCTCCTGACAATACGCACCCTGTGAAGCTGATCGAGCTACCCGGTCACCAAACTACGTAATCGACAAAATACTACGCAGTGGACGCTAAGTTGAATAGGTGATTCCAGACACCTTCGACCGCGCATATTGGCATACCTGTTGAGGTTCAGGCAATCGGTAAGATTCAGCAGGAAATCGACCTAAAGCCTTGCCTGCATTCGGTTTGCCGGGGTTGCGTCGTATTCTCACCGAAAGTTCTGCCATGCACAATAATGTACGCACGTCAAATTACCTGGGCGAGACCCTGGTGTTCTCCGCAAGTTGTTCCCATTGAGTGTTGCCACATGCAGCTGAATCGAGGGGATGCCAATACTTGCATTTTCCAGGAATGCTTTTCTCAGAAATTATCGTCAGTGTGTACAGCACAAATGTATGGTGAGGCTGCTTCGATGGGGCTACTCCAGCGGCACTAATGTCCGATGTGGAACTACAAGGAAACGTGTACAACAAGCGCGCGTTTATGGGACTCAGAGGGCGAAGCTATGCTGAAAGCATTTGACGGTGATGCACTTCTTGATGTGCCTGAGTGTCTTGACGAGACGGTCGATGTGCATTGGTATGCAGTCAGTACACGGTCGCGCCATGAAAAGTTAGTGCGGGATCGCCTGGCCGCCATTGGCGTTGAACCGTTTCTCCCACTGTCCCGTATGCTGAGCCAATGGTCTGATCGAAAAGTGTGGACCGAGACGCCGCTCTTTGCGGGGTATTGCTTCGCCCGATTCGCCCTGGTGCGCAGCCATCCGGTGCTTCAAACGCCTGGTGTCGTCAGGATCGTTGGTTCGGTAATGCCTGAAGCGATTCCCGAAGAGGAAATGGCCGCCATCAAGACCCTGGTCGACAGCCGGCGTTCGGTGCAGGCGCATGACTATTTGGTTGAGGGGGCATGGGTAGAGGTTGTGCGTGGTCCTCTGACAGGATTGCGAGGACAACTTATCAGGCGGTCAGGTCAGGACTGTATCGTCATTCGGATACACCTGATCCAACAGGCTGTGACCGTTCATATCGACAGTAATGAAGTCGTCTCAGTGCAGTAGTACTCCCCGCTGAATTCCGTTGCAGCGCCTCACGCTGCGAAGTCCCGCGCCCGGCTGCCATGGCAAAATCTCGGTTTACCCAACATCAAATCATGGCCATTGTGCGTGAAATGGAACAGGTCCGTCCGCTAAAGGCCCTCGCCAGAAAACACGGGGTCTCCACTGCAACACTGCATCGATGGAAGCTGCAGGTGGCCAGTGATCAAGGGCCTACAAGGGAACGTCTTCGCTCTCTGGAGGTGGAGCATCGGCGATTAAAGAGCAAATTTGCCGAGTTGTCGTTGGACTACCTGTCGTTACGGGCTGCCCTGCTCGAAGATGTGAAAAAAGAGTGCTAGGTGCACTAGTCGGCCGGATTTTCGCCTTGTTGGAATTGTGAAATAGTCTGGAGGTCGTACAATGCGTGGGTGTATCGCCTTGGCAATCGGATTCGTAGTCGTTGGGGGAATCGCTTCCCTGGTGCAGCCTTCAGGGGCGTTCGCGCAGACGAATTCCTCAGAAGTGTCAGTCAAGGACGGAGCCGCTGTGTTTACGACCGCTCCGCCTCATCCAGGCGGGCATGCACTCTCTAACATCGTCACGGATGCCTATACAATCGGTGCCGAAGACGTACTGGAAATCACGGTCTGGCGAAATGCGGATTTGTCGAAAACCGTTCAAGTTCGGCCCGATGGCAGGTTTTCATTGCCGGTTATCCGTGATGTGGTGGCAGTCGGCAAGACTCCGTCCCAATTGGCCGATGAAATCACGCGCAAGCTGAAGGAATACGTCCAGAATCCCGTCGTGGCCATTAGTGTGCGGGAAGTCAATAGCTACAATATCTTTGTGCTGGGCGAAGTCGTGAGGCCAGGCAAATATCCGCTGAAGAGCAAAACAACGCTATTGCAGGGTGTGACGATTGCAGGCGGGTTTACGCCGGTCGCCGCCAGAAACCAAATCGTGATTTTTCGATTTGGAGAGAACGGGTCAACAATGCAGACGGTCACGTCGAGTTACGATGACATCGTCTTGCGAGGCGGAATTGCAGGAAATCTAGAGCTTCGGGCCGGGGATACGATCGTGGTGCCCAGTGAATCCATGGTTGTGTTTCCAGGGCAACCCCAACAATAACAAGGCCCCCTTACTCAGGCAGAATGGTCATGCAAATACAAAACTTGACGAAGTTCATTGTGCTCTTCTGCGCAGTTGCTTTCATCGGCCCTGGCTTGGTGGGTTGTGCGACGACTGTGCAGGAGCGTGAATATGAAGCGCCTGGAGGCTTTTTGCTGGGACCGGAGGATATCTTGGAAGTCACCGTCTGGAAAAACGCCGATCTGTCCAGAGTGACCCCCATCCGTCCGGATGGTCTGATTTCCATGCCGATCATCGGTGATGTACAGGCAGCCGGCCTCACGGCGGATGGGTTGGCCCATCGCATTGCGGAGCGCCTGAAACAATTCCTGGCTGGAAGTCCGGCCGTCTCGGTCAGCGTCAAAGAGTTAAATAGCTATTCCATCTTTGTTCTCGGAGAGGTCACGAAACCTGGTAAATACCAGGCCAAGTCGTACGTCACTCTGTTACAAGCCATTTCGATGGGCGGGGGCTTCACGGAATACGCAAAGAAGAATAGTCTCCAAGTCGTACGTAATCGCCTCAACGGCGACAACAAGATTCATGAAACCCGCATTCCCGTGCGCTACGACGATCTCTTGGCCGGACGAGGAGAACCGGGCAACATGATTCTCTTGTCCGGCGATACGGTCATCGTTCCTTAACCTCAGATCTTGCCAACGAATGCCCAGATAATTCCGGGCTGGCGCATTCCATTGCTACATTTCGATCTCCGGAGATCGGTGCGGCCGTCAGATCCAACCAGTCTCCCGCCGGCTCGGTGCGGCAGGGGGAGGCCACACGTAACGACTATTCCGGTGATCGAAGTGTGGTCATATATTGGAGCGATACCCAACTTTCGCGCCGTGCGGCGGGTTGCAGCAGTTTCCATCGTCTGTGGGCTAATCTTCGCAATTGATGTCGGCGGCCCTTACTGCGTGCAGGCAGATACGAAGGTCATCCCTACGGCCATATTATCCGAGCGATATGATACCAATGTTTTTTATGCTCCGCCGGAATTGTTGCCCCCCGGACAACGACGCAGTGATTTTGTCTCCACCCTTGCTGGTGGTCTCCAGTTGCTGCATAAGTCGCGGGCTGTTGAGGCGAGCCTCACCGGGGGCGCAGATGCCAATGCCTATGCCTACAATACGGGCCTCAATTTCTTTTCAACGACTGCGGATGCCTATGTCAGGCTGGATGGATGGGCCGGCCAGTTTGTCGATGGGGCGAAGTTGCTGATTGCTGAGGGATTTCGGTACACCCCAGAGCAGCCAAGCTTTTTCACCGGAACCAAAGCGCAGACTCTCGACGATCCGTTTCTGCGAGGTATTCAGGGTTTTCGCGCGAATACTTTTTCCAACACGACGTCGGCCACCGGTGAATTGCCCATCTTCAGAGGATTGGCCTTACAGAGCAGCTACTCCTACTCTTTGTATCGGGTCGGTTCGATTGTGGCTCTAACGTCGACCGGCGCGGCCTTCTTCGACACGAATATTCACACGTGGTCGGTCGGTCCTGGAATCAGATTGAGTCCAGTAGATCATTTGGCGCTGTCGTATCAACAGAGCCTGGTGAGTCAGAAGTTAACTAACAGTGGCCCAGGCATCTCACAGGACCTGGCCTACAACGCGCAGGAAGTGTCGGCCAAGTATACCAGGATCATGCCTGATTGGACCGCAGTCGTTCAGGCTGGTGCTACGCTGATTGAACCGGCCAGCCAGGCATTTCCGAGTGCTGCGCTAACGGTGACGAGCGATCCCGAGCGTTCGACTTCGTTCCGTCTGGATCTCTCCCGACGGGCTGCGCCCTCCTACTTTTTTGCGGCCGGATCCACGATCAGCAATGTGGCGCAAGTCGCGGTTGCTCATCGACTTTCCAAGCGGCTTACTCTCCGGGGAAGTTTCAGTTATGGCTACAACGAGATCGTGCCGGGGAAAACCATCACGTTCGAGAACCTCAGTGGGTTGGCTGGCCTCAATTACAATCTTACGAGAACGATGTCGGTAGACCTTTCCTATAATTATAACAATTTCACCATCAAGCAGCCTGGGACACCCTTCGAGGTGCAGCGGGATGTTGTGATGCTGTCGCTAACGTCGCGATGGAAATAGCGTCCGTATGCCCCTGGGACATGTCCTGCTGCAGATCGGGCGCGGACTGCTCCCAGGACGGTAGTCTGAGAATGGGAATTGAGGTCATGACGTGGAGCAGATAGCGAAACTCGACACGATAGCGGGGCAAGCGGTCGAGCAAGTACCGCTACTGGTACTTCGACCCAGAAAAGGTTGGCAGCAACTCGGCTTGAACGATCTCTGGCAGGCTCGCGAGCTCCTCTTTTTCCTGTGCTGGCGGGATATCAAGGTTCGCTATAAACAGACGGCCCTAGGGGTAGCCTGGGCGATCCTTCAACCCCTGATGACGATGGTCCTCTTCAGTTTGTTTTTCGGCAGGTTGGCGAAGATGCCCTCCGACGGTGTGCCGTATCCCCTGTTCGTCTTTACGGCCTTGGTGCCGTGGATGTTTTTCGCCAACGGCATCACGCAGTCATCCGGAAGTTTGGTGGAGAATGCCAGCTTGCTGAAGAAAGTCTACTTTCCACGTCTGGCCGTTCCCATCGCGAGTATCATCGCCGGGGTCGTGGATTTCTGCTGTTCTTTCGTCGTGTTGATGGCGATGTTGCTCTACTACGGGGTTGCTCCCTCCTTGGCTATGCTTGCCCTGCCCGGGTTCCTGGCGCTTGCCTGCATCTCCTCGTTGGGAGTCGGCTTGTGGCTCTCCGCATTGAATGTGCAATTTCGTGATGTCCGATACGTGATTCCATTTCTGACCCAGCTATGGCTGTTCGCCACACCCATTGCCTATCCCAGCAGTCTACTCTCCGAGCCGCTGCGCACGTTGTATGGCCTCAATCCGATGGTGGGGGTCGTCGAAGGATTCCGTTGGGCCCTTCTGGGGACTGAGACATCGCCGGGGCCGATGCTTCTCGTGTCTGCATCGGTCAGTGTGGTGGTCTTGATCACGGGCGCGTTTTACTTCCGGCGAATGGAAGTCACTTTTTCCGACAGGGTGTGAAGAGCATGGCTGATCTTGCGGTTCGTATCGAACATCTTTGGAAACAGTATCAGGTCGGACGCCAGCCGGAACGCTACTCCACGCTACGCGACACCATCACGAACACGTGCCGTGCGCCAATCGACTTCCTGCGTGGCGTGCTTCGCGATCGGTCGAACTCCGGCCCCGCGAGGAACGACCATTTCTGGGCGGTCAAGGATGTTTCCTTCGACATTCGGCGCGGCGAAGTCGTCGGTATCATCGGTCGTAACGGTGCGGGTAAAAGTACCTTGCTCAAGATGCTCTCGCGGATCACCGAACCGTCGCTGGGGCAGGTCTCGCTCTATGGGCGCGTAGGAGCGTTGCTGGAGGTCGGCACCGGTTTTCATCCCGAACTGAGTGGACGGGAGAATATTCAACTGAATGCGGCGATTCTCGGAATGAAGCGCGAGGAATTAGCCGCGAAGTTCGATGAAATTGTGGCGTTTGCCGAGGTCGAAAAGTTCATCGACACCGCGGTGAAGCACTACTCCAGTGGCATGTACCTCCGGTTGGCGTTCTCGGTAGCAGCCCATTTGGAACCGGAGATTCTCATCGTCGACGAAGTGCTGGCCGTGGGTGATGCAGCGTTTCAGAAGAAGTGCCTCGGAAAAATGGAGGGGGTTGCAAAAGAGGGTCGCACGGTCTTGTTTGTCAGTCACAACATGCAGGCAGTCACGCGCCTCTGTGAACGCGTCATTCTGCTGGACAATGGCGGTGTCGCGGGCGACGGACCGGCCAGCCAAATGGTGACTCGCTATCTTTCATCCAGTGAGGGAAGTAGCAAACTTCGGGAATGGGACGATCCTGTGCGGGCGCCTGGGAGCGATGTGGTCCGTCTTCGGGCGGTACGGACACGCGCTGAGGATGGTTTCCCGACGGATCTGGTGGACATCAGGAAATCAATCGGCGTTGAAATTGAATATGAAGTCCTCAAGTCAGGTCATATCTTTCATCCCTGTTTCAGCGTTCATAACAGCGAAGGCGTACATCTCTTCTCCGCTCAGGATACGGATCGCACGTGGATGCGCCGCCCGCGACCGACCGGCCGCTATATCAGCACAGGCTGGATTCCCGGCGACTTATTGAACGAGGGGGCCCTGTTTGTGGGCGTGGCAATCTGGACGCTCGCTCCGGATCACTGCCACCTTTACGAACGAGACGCAGTGGCGTTCAACGTCGTCGATTCTTACGAAGAGGAATCCTCGCGAGGTGGCTGGCTGGGTACGGTACCGGGTGTCATTCGCCCGTTCTGTAAATGGGATACGCAGGTTGAACGGGAGTGTGCCGTGGCGAGTCAGGGTCCGCCACAAGAGCCGTGCCAATAGTAGCGTGGGTCAGCCGGCACGGTTGATTACACGTGGTCGATCCGCTCACGTCGAACATTCCCCAGCATGCCTCTTCTCAGAAAACTCCGCCTCGACTGTGCGCACTTCTGTATGCTCTGGGCGTGGACCTGGCCTATCGGAAGGATCGCCAGGTGGTGTGCGACCCTATTCGTGCCGCCGGACCGTGGCCGGTCCTGTCTCGCCTGGTTCAATCGAAGAGGCTATGTCTCGCTGAGCGCGATCACTCATGGAGCCGAGCTTCGTCTGGGGAACAACGTGTTTGTCGGCGACCGCGTCCTCTTGTATCAGGATCCTGACGGTGGCCCCATCGAACTCGAAAAGGGTGTGCACGTGTTCAGCGATACGCACCTACAGACCGCGCAGGGTGGCAGTATCCGGATTGGAGCGAATACACATGTTCAGCCCCGATGCCAGTTTTCTGCCTGTCTGGCCCCGATCGACATAGGGGTAGGCGTTCATATTGCCGCAGGCTGCGCGTTTTACCCCTATAACCATGGAGTCGCGCCCAACGTCCTCATCGGGAAGCAACCGCTGCACACCAAAGGCGGTATTGCGGTGGGCGATGATGCCTGGTTGGGGTACGGAGTGATCGTGTTGTCGGGAGTGCATATTGGAAGGGGAGCGGTGATCGGCGCCGGCTCCGTCGTAACTCACGATATTCCGGAGGGGGCCATTGCTGTAGGCTCGCCTGCCCGTATCATCAAGTTCCGTACGTAATTGAGGTGTGAGCGTTGCCCATGGAACACAAGACCGAACCGTTCGTGACCGTACTCACGCCCGTGTATAACGGTGAGAAGTACCTGGCGGAATGTATCGAGAGCGTGTTGGCTCAGACCTACTCCAACTGGGAGTACTATGTCCTCAACAATCGCAGCACCGACCGGACTCTGGAGATTGCCGAGTCGTATGCGGCAAAAGATGCTCGCGTTCGAGTCGTGACCACCGACCGGTTTCTTCCAATCATGGAGAACCACAATACGGCGTTCCGGTTGATGTCCAGGGAGAGCAAGTACTGCAAAATGGTCCATGCGCCGGATTGGTTGTTTCCGGAGTGCATCAAGAAAATGGTGGAGCTGGCTGAGGCCCACCCGAACGTGGGCATCGTCGGTGCGTACAGTCTTAAGGATCATACGGTCATTTGCAACGGGCTACCCTATCCGAGCCCTGTGACCAACGGGAAAGAGTTAGGTAGGAGAACGTTGTTGGGTGGGCCAAATCCCTTCGGGACGCCCACGACGGTGTTGTTCACGGCGGACGTCGTGAGGAGTCGACCCGAGTTCTACAATGAGGCGAGTTTTCATGCGGACGCAGAAGCCTGCTTCGATGTCCTGCGAGATCGGGATTTCGGGTTTGTCCACCAGGTGCTGACGTACTCACGTGTCTTTCCCGAGAATGCCAGCCGCTTCGACGAGATTTGCATGTTTCTTCCCGAGATCGAGATTCTTTGCAAGTATGGGCGGGACTATCTCAATACCGAGGAGTTTTCCCGGGAGAACGAGCGGATGTGGGATTCCTACTATACGTTCCTGGGAACCAAAGTCCTCCGCAATAGGAAGAAGGAGTTTTGGACGTATCACCGAGCCACGCTGAACAGGCTTGGGTTTTCGATGAGTGCGGCACGAATTGCCAAGGCCGTCGCATCGAAGGCGTTCGACTTGGCGCTCAATCCGCTCAGCACTTCGAAGCGGATCGTGAAGAGACTGAATGGACATTGGTCTCCCGCACGATAGGGATGCGGCATGAACATGAGACGCCGCACCGGGCGCGCATTGCGAACAGTTCCCTAGTTCTTCCCCGGCCATCAACTCAAACAGCTCAATTCGAGCAGAACACGATAGTCAGATGAAGAAGCTTGCATTCAGCAATTCGTTGAAGGTTGCAGAACGACGATATATTCAGTCCATCCACGAGCGGGCTGAACGTCGGAACCCCGATAAGTTAGTCGGGCTGTTTCTCCCACTGATGAGACGCTGGCGTTGCCGATGGCTCGGGCCAAGGACGGTGGCAAGTCTTCAGGCGGACCCCATTTATTACTACCTGCTTGCGCGAACGCGATACTACGATCAGGTGTTCTTGAACGCGATTGCCGACGATGTGCAGTACATCATCAATGTCGGGTGCGGCACCGATACGCGCGCCTATCGATTCGAGCAGGCGCTGAAGTCAAAAGGAATGCAGGTGTGGGAGTGTGATCAATCCGCCGCGATCAAAATCAAGCAGGATCTCGCGAAGCGAGTGGGCACCCACGAACATCTTCGGTATGTGTCGATCGATCTGAATAGCGAGACATGGTCGGACTTCGAGGCGTGCCTGACTGAGAATAAGACCGCCAAAGCATTGGTATTCATGGAAGGTGTCGCTCCATATATCGATGCCGAACGGTTCAGCTCTTTCCTGTGCTTCCTCGCAAGGAACCTGACGACGGGAAGTCGTCTCGCCTACGACTTCAAGCTTCGCGGTTTCGATGAGGCACCGATTACGGTCGGACAGGCTCCCCGGTTGTTCAGATTGGGCGGCAGCAAAGATGAGCTGGCGGGCTTCCATGAACGGATCGGATATCGACTTGAGCATGTGGAAGGAAGTGCCGATCTCACCATGCGCATGGTGGCGGGACTGAACAGGTCGAGCTCTCCCTTGTTCATTGAGGATATGCTGATCCAACTGCAAGTCGGGCAGTAGCGTGAATCGGCTTGAATGCTGATCCAGGCTCGAGAAGATCGCAATATCTGCGCGAGCGCGAACATCTTCGGGGTCGATGCCTCTCGGTCGCCTTTCAGTCTCTTGATGTGAAATCCAACACGGGCATCCTTTGACGCTTTCTAGTCGTAAAGTGGTGATGCTTGCCTACGGGTTTCCGCCCGAGGGAAACGCTGGGGTGTATCGTCCGTTACGCTTCATCAGGCAATTACCGGCGTTTGGGTGGCGTCCGACCGTAGTTGCCGCAATCCCCAGCCAATATGAGCGGCACGATCCCGCCTTGCTAAAGAACATCCCCACGGACACCGAGGTCGTCCGGATCAAAGGATACGACGCATGGCAGAAGCTGCAGTCTTGGCGCGCAGGAAGAGCAGGGGTGGGTTCATCGGATGCCTCGCCCGTCGGGAGTATCCCGGCGTCGAACGGACAAGGGGATACTTTTCGCAGCAGGGTGAGAGACCTCATTCGCCAGCTTGAGGCCCGTTGGTATCACCCCGACATGTCGAGCCCTTGGATCGATCCAGCCGCGGATGCAGTGAGCCAAGTCTGTCGGCGGGAGCAGGTCTCGGTGATTTGGGCGACTGCCGGACCGGTCAGTGCCTTCTACGCCGCGCAGGCAGCCTCAAGAAGGAACGGGGTGCCCTACGTGTTGGACTTTCGCGACTCATGGACGATTACGCACAATGACTTCGAGGCAAGACGTCCTGCATGGGCAATCCGGCGCGACAGAAGCAGGATGTTCGACCTGCTTCATCAAGCCCAGGCGGTCATCTTTCGTTACGACACAGAAGCCGAGTGCTACTGGCAGGCATATCGCGGAGCGTTGGATACCTCCAAAATTTATATCATCCCGAATGGGTACGAAGCGCCGATTGAAGCTGTTGCCGCTCCCAAAGGCGACCGATGTACGCTCCTCTATGCCGGTGTGGTGTCCGACTATCGATATGACACGTTTCTCGACGCACTCGCGTTGCTCAAGCGTACGGATCCTTCGGGAGCACAGCACTTGCGCGTGCTGTTTGTCGGTGAGGGCATGAGTCACCTGGCGGGTGATGTCGCGCGATCGGGCGTGTCGGACATCATTCAGATCACGGGAGCAAAGCGTTCGGGTGAGGTCGCGGCGCTGCAGCGGGAAGCGCATGCGCTGCTCGTCTTCGGCCGTCCCTCCACAAAGCCGGGCTATGAACTGTTTGCCGGTGCGAAACTCTTCGGCTATCTCAAAGCCGGAAGACCGATCATCGGTGTCTTGCCCCAGGACGAAACGAAGAAGGTGCTCCAGGAGGTCGGGTGCCGCACCATTGCCGATGTCGGATCGGTACAGGATATCTGCACGCTTCTTCGCTCGCTCCTCGACCATTGGACCGAAGGGACCATGTCGTCATTGGTTCCAGACCCCAGGGCCTGTGAAGCCTATTCATCGGAACGGCAGACGGCAATTTTGGTTCGGGCGCTAGAAGGCGTGCCGGCAGAACTCCCGTTCATTCCCGGTCGGCAGTCCCTTCCGCCAAGTCTGTGTAAGGTGCTGACGCATCGTGGATGGCTCCAGGGAGTCGGAGCGTAAACGAACGGCCGTCAATGTGTTCGATTCACGTGTCATTCGAGAGATTGCTGCGCGGCCCGTGCCTCATGGGCTGATCGGGGAGTGACCTGTGTATTTTTCCATCCGTGACGACGACACGAGTTTTTTTACCTCACCCGAGGAACTGGAGCAGGCTTACGGGAAGATCACGCAATGGGGCCCGGTCTCGCTTGCGATTATTCCTTTCTGTCAGGCAGGCGGAAGCAAGGGGGTCCCTGCCGCCTATCGGGGACAATGGTCGATTCATCCGCTCGACAGGAACGAAGCCCTGGTGGAGTACCTGCGGCAGGGAATTGCGAAAGGTCGATACGAAGCCATGTTGCACGGGTATAACCACGATCTGCCCGACGTTCGATGGGAGTTCATGCATGGCGCCGAGTTAACCAGAAAAGTGCGCGAAGGTAAGCAATACCTGGAGGAACTGCTGCGCACGACCGTGCGCGTGTTTGTGCCTCCTCACAATGCCATCGGCAAGAGCGGCTTGGAAGCCATCGCACAAGCCGGTCTTCACTTAGGCGGGGTGGCGGGCATGCGTCGAGGTTGGTCATGGTCCTCCATACGAAGCGTGAGGGCGTGGTGGCAGATGAGAAGGCGTCGTGCGAAAGGTTTGGAAGGTGTTCCATCCGTACTGGAGCTGGATGACCATAGGGAACTCGCAGGCAATCCCATCACACCTATGGCTAGGCTTGAGAGCAGTCTGAAGCGGTTCGATGAAGCCTGCGCCGTTCGAGGGTCGTTTTGTGCTGCCACGCATTATTGGGAATTTGGCCAGACGACCGGGGATCCTTTAGCACCCACAGTCGAGGCTCATCTTCAGAAGCTGATTCAGCGGGCACTGGCGGATTCACGTGTTCGCTGGGTGTCCGTTGGAACGGCAATTGTGGACTCGACCCCGACCGCTCGTTTGTCATCGGGCCTGGTCAATGAAGGAAGTGGAATCGGCTGCTACTGACCGTCCAGTGAGAGCGTGATTCGCGTATTGAGGAAACCATGTGCGGCATCTTGGGCGTGTTTCAGGCTGATACCGTCATCGAATGGAGTGCCGCAAAGACAGCGGCAAATGCCATTGCGCATCGCGGCCCCGATCAGCAGGGCGAATGGCGCGACCGGTACGCGATGTTGTTTCACCGCCGCCTCTCGATCATCGATCTGGCCATGGGCAGCCAGCCCATGGTGAGCAAAGACGGCCGCCATGTGATCGTCTTCAACGGGGAGATTTATAACTTTGTGGAGCTGCGTAACGAGCTCCAACACGAAGGCGTGACCTTTCGCACGCATTCAGATACAGAGGTGTTGCTGGAAGGATATTCTCGCTGGGGAGCCGGTGTCGTCACGCGGCTGAACGGCATGTTTGCGTTCGTCGTATGGGACCGACTCAAAACCACCGTGTTTGGCGCTCGGGACCGACTGGGTATCAAGCCGTTTAGCTGGGGTATGCATAAAGGGTCTCTCGTCGTATCGTCGACTCTAGAGCCGTTTGCAGTCCTCGATGCATTCGGATCCATCGATCCCGTGGCCGTACGTGATGTCCTGGCATTCGATTACATTCCCGCGCCCCGTACGATCTTCAACAGTGTTCATAAATTGCAGCCAGGGTGTTGGTTTCAGTGGCGAGTGGGGGATGCGGCACCTCACATCGAACACTATTGGCAACCACCGCTCCCGGATCACATGGCGGTGGCGCCCGGCGAGGCGGAGGTTGAGGAGCTATTGCGGCGCGCCGTCAAGCGGCAGTTGGTCGGCGATGTCCCCGTCGGCGCGTTCTTGTCGGGAGGAATGGACTCATCCTTGATTGTGGCGTTGATGGCCCGGGAGAGTTCCCGTCCGATCAAGTCGTTTTCCGTCGCGTTCGAGGACGAGGAATTCGATGAATCTCCGCTTGCGGAACTAGTCGCTAGGGAGTTCGGTACCGAGCACACGGTGCTCCGCGGGGATGCCCTTTCGCCGGAGGGGCTGCTGGATCTGCTGGGTCGCCTCGATGAGCCGTTTGCCGATCCCGCGGTGATTCCTACCTGTGTACTGGCGAAGCTCACTGCTGGCCATGTGAAAGTTGCGCTGTCGGGAGACGGAGCAGACGAAGTCTTCGGCGGATACTCGAAATACCTTGTGTCTAAGAACGCCCGGCCCCTTCCGGGACATTTCATGCTCGATGCCGCGTTGCGCGCAATGACGTGGCGGCCGAGAGGCATGGCGAATATCTACCAGCGAACATTGTCTCCCTCCGATCAGCTTCGTTGGTCACGCGTGCGGTACGGAGATTTCCCGGTATTCAGGAAAGATCTTCGTCATGTGCTCTCGGTCCGGTACCACGACCGGGCCGACATAACTTCCTACTTTGAACCTTGGGATCGGGTGGCCGAGCGATATGGCGACAGCGGGACCATGGATGGCCTGATGCGCTCCGATCTTGAGACCTATTTAAGCGAAAATTGCCTCGTCAAGACCGACAGAGCCAGCATGCTCGCCTCGCTCGAAGTGCGCGTGCCCTACCTGGATGAACTCTTGTTGGACCGGATTCTCCCGCTGCCGGCGGACAAGAAGATCGTCGAGGGATCTTTAAAAGCCTTATTGAAACCGCTTGCGAAACGTCTGCTGCCTCGCCAGGTCTGGGACCGTCCGAAACATGGTTTCAACGCACCGGTCAGCCGTCTGCTGGCCCGGGAATGGAGACCGGCCGTGGAGACCGTCCTGGAGTGGGGGCGAGCGAATGTCGATCTCTTCAACTATGGGTACCTGGAACGTCTCCATGCGATCAACCGCTCGGAAGGCGGTATCGATCGCGAATTGTGGAATCCGTTTGTCACGCTGGCATGGATGATGCGGCATTCGTTGCGGACATCGTGAAAATCATATTCTTTAACGACGTCATTTACGACTATGCGCTGAACGCACCGGGAGCGACCGGAGGCGCAGAGCGCTATGCCTGGTTACTGCTGCGTGCCCTGGCAGCCGACGGCTGGTCCGTCACGGTGGGAGTGAGAAAGGTGGTGCCGGCGGGTGAAAATGTGATGCTCGACGGCGTGCGGTTTCTCGGTTTGGACTGTAGGCAGCATGTCTTGCGAGTCTGGCACAACGTGTTGCGAACGGAGCGTCCGGACTGGTGGCTCTGGCAATGTGCGGACCATTGGTGGGGGCCCGCGGTGGAAGTCGCGAAACTGTCGGGCGTGCGGACGATATTTTCCGCGATGCACGATATGGATTTTCGGCTCCGGCAGGCCCTATCACTGCATCCTCGGCTGTGGCCGATGTATGCGTGGGGGCTGATTCGATCCGACAAAATCTTTGTGCAGCATGGTCAGCAGCTTGACGAACTCATCCCCACCTGGCGGACGAAGGCGTCGATACTGCCTGGGGTCGTGACGCCGGCCTCCGAGGCTCTGGCGCATTCGGAACGTCTACCCTATGTGGCGTGGGTCGCCATGCTGCGCGAGCATAAACGGCCGGATCTGCTGATTGACCTTGCCAGGCAATTGCCCGGGGTGCGATTCGTGGTATGCGGTGGAGTGAGTCGACATCGCTCTCAGGCAGGGTACAGCGAACGGATGGCTGCCGCACTGCGGGACTTGCCGAATGTCGAGTATCGCGGACTGGTGCCGCCGGAACAATCTCTCGACGTCATCGCGCGCGCGGCAGTGCTACTCTCAACCTCCGACTCCGAAGGATTCCCAAGCACCTTCCTCGAGGCTTGGACAAGCGGCACGCCCGTGGTCAGTCTCACGGTGGATCCAGACCACTTGCTGACCGAGGAAGGACTCGGTGTGCTGTCCGGCACCGTACCACAAGCTGCGACGGATCTGCGTCGTTTGGTCGACGAGGTCGAACTGCGCCGGGTGATCGGAGCTCGTGCGCGCGACTTCGTTGTCAGACGCCATTCGCCGAGCGCCGTCTCAGAAACGTTTCGTCAGGCCCTTCCGGTATAGCCGCACCCGCGTACGCTCAAGAGCACCATCCGATTCAACCATGCTGAATACCAATGTCGTGGAACACGATCTCCATCCTCATGAGGAACGAACATCGTTCTTTGCGGGGTTGTCCCTCACGGAACTGGCGTATCTATTCGTGATGTTTTATGCAGTGCTGGGCGCGCCGCTTGGTTTGACGATAGGCAATGTAGGGGTCGGCATTCTAATGCTGTTCGTGTTTGGTGTGTGGGTAATCGAAGCAGGAGGAAGCTCGAACTCGATCCTGAGTCAAGCTAGTTGGGCGCTTGCCTGCGGGGTTAGCTATCTCTTCATTCAGCTTGCTATCCTCGGTGAATCCTCATCGCAACTTTATGTCCGCAACTTTGGTATCTGGATCCCGTCTGTGATCGTTGTTCAGTGGCTAGTGAGCCGCGAGCAGTTTTTTCTCCGATTTTCGTATGTCACCATCGCATTGGGGTTCGCCATGCTTCCTTACATGAATTTGTATGTTGGGGGTGGGTACCAGCGATTTGGACTTGATCAAACTGTCGGATTCGCAAATCCAAACGATCTTGGGTGTTGGTATGGATTCTGCGCTTTGTACTTGACCGTGGCTGGATTTGGGGCCAGAACTGTCGGTAGACGAATAGTCTGCTGGATGGTTGCTCTCGCCTGCCTCTTCCTAGTTACTTTAACGCTTAGCCGGTCGCCGTTGATTGCGATGGTAGGTGCCCTGCTGGTGGCTTCCCGACGGATTTTCAAAGAGAGCTTCCCGCTATTGCTCCTGCTTGCAGGGTTAGCCTATGGTGCCGTGTTGTTAGGAGTATTTGATACTGCGCTAAAGTCCTACGGCCTTCGCGCAACTGAGGAAACAGGTCGGTTGACTATCTGGCCGATGTTGATCGAGAAGTTTCTCAACTCCCCATTGTTAGGAGTTGGAGCGTCACATGCTGGCGCAGTAAATTCGGGTGGCAGATTTATCACTCCGCACAACGGCTTTCTGCTCATAGGCGTTTCTTCCGGTATAGTGCCACTCGTGTTCTTTGTTGGCCATTGGGTCAAGGCCGCGAAAGCAGCTCTACGAAACTCAATCAGCAACCGTCCCGGCAGCGAGTTTCATCTACCAATGTTGGTCTATGCATTCCTAGTTACAACCTCCGGTAACCAATCCTTTATGGCTCCCTGGGCGATTGTCTGTCTGGCCCTGCCGTTTTGTTCTCCTTCGTCTGGACGACCAGAATGGCCATACGGACCGCATCCCATTGCTTCGCAACGTTTCTAGGGCAGGAACAGGTTCGACGTCGCGTATCTGAGGCGAGCCTTTTTCTCACTCAACGATATCGTCACAGGCCATTCAGGACTCTGCAAGGTACATGTTGTGGAATTCTCAGGCTGGTTGCGCAGCCATCCGGTGCTCGCGTCGTTCGTGATACTCGCTTGTGCACTCTCCGCACGGCTCTTCTTCGTCCTCGCTGCCGAACCGTCCCAGCTTCTATTCCCGGATTCCGGAACCTATTTCGAAACAGCCGTCCACTTGCAGACATCCGGGGTATACCTGAACCGATACCAGCGGCCAGAGATTACCAGAACACCTGGATATCCATTCTTTCTGGCGGTCCTTATGACCTGTGTCAAGCAAGACCTACGAACGCTCCTGCTCACGCAAGCTATCATCGTATCCGTGAGCGTGGTCATTCTCTATTGGCTGGCCAGGCACATACTCCCGCCCTTGATGGCATTCACCGGAGCCGTATTAGCCGCTATTTCGCCCTGGGGGGCGGTGAGGGCTGGGTTTCTGCTCACCGATGGCCTGTTTCTCCTGGTCTTGGCCCTGCTGTTTTTTGCCATGTATGCCGTGGTGCGGTTCGCTCGCACCACGGGGGCGGTGCTGCTTGGAGGGAGTGTCGTGGGGGGCCTGACGAGTGGGGCAGTACTGGTCAGGCCCGTGTTTCCCCTGATCGCCCTCGTCGCGTTGGTCCTGGTTGCGCTCTATCCTGAGAGACGGGTCCGTGTCTGGTTGTTGGTAGCAGCCATGCTGGTATGTGCGTTGGTTCCGCTGCATCTGTGGAAGATGCGTAATCTCCAAGAGGCACAGTTTCACGGCTTCAGTGACGTATCTGGAAAGGCAGCCTGGCAATGGTTGGCCTCCAGCGTAAAGGCGCACATTCCAGGCGCATCCGGGGATCGCTGGGCAATGCTCAAAAGCGCGGAAGAAGACGAAACCCATTGGACGTTGTCGCTCCAACAAGCCGATGACGAACGATGGCGATTGGCGAAAGAGGTGTTCACGGCCTACCCGGTCACAACGGTGTATGTCTTTGTGCGTAATGGGATGGAGGCCTTCGTTCATCCTGAGCCGGACATCCTGGCGCCGGCCGGCTTACGGTTCGCTGGTGACACTCTCGTGCTAGGCGGAGTGTGGATGGCGTTCATCGTGTGCGCGGTTGTCGGAATGTGGCACGTCTGGAGCGAAACGCAGCCAAGTGAAGTCATTGATCGGAATTGGCTCCTGGTGCTGCTGATCATTTGCTCGGCCATGACGGCTACAGCCGGTGTCTCGTTCGGGGCAGGAGCGAGGTACAGAATGCCGCTGGAGTTGATCGTGCCCTTATTGGCCGGGGTCGGACTGGTGAGGATGGTGACGGTGACTCGAGAGAAGCGTTGGCCTACGGCAGTCGGAATGAGCCGGTGGAAAACCGATCAGACCGGTTAGTCCCGCGTGGCAGACCATCAGGACAAGTGGGGCGTCAGATTGTGAATATTCTCGTCGTTCAATCGGAGCTCGGGGTACTGCGCGGAGGTGGGGAAAACTTTACGCGCAACCTCTTCTCGGCGTTTGCCCGCCGAGGTCATCAGGTCACTGCGACATTTGTGGCCGATGCACAGGGGAAATATCCCATCCAATTGCCGGTTGAAATCAAGTCGTGCCCCTTGGCTGGGTATTGGTCCAGAAAATTCGGGCAGGATGTGTTGTCGAGTGTCGCGGCTTGGCTTCCGGAGGGCTTGGGTTGTCGAACCACCTGGAATCGCATTCAGGAGGCGCTCTGCTGGCGGACTGTGCGGTGGCACGACCGGCGTTTCGCACATCGTGTGGAGACGGAGTTTGATGGACGATGGAATCAGTACGATGCGGTATTCGTGCACGGCAACGCGCTGTTGGCGGGACGTATCGCACAAGTGTGCCCGACCATTCTGCGGCTACCTGGGCCCGTCTCGCCGGACTTGGCGCCGGTGCTCAACACCATTCAATCTGTCTGTGCGAACGGGGATGCCTTGCTCCACCTGCGGGGGTTTCTCGGCGACCATGCGACGGAATTGCCGATTGGACTCGACGGCGAATTGTTCAAGCCTGGATCCTCACCGCAGCGAGAACGACTGGGTTGGACGGAAGCGGACTGGGTGATCGGTTATGTGGGGCGGTTGGCATATGTCAAAGGAGTCGATCTCCTCGCCGACGCGTTCAAGAAATTGCAGGCTCACGTCCCTCACGCGAGGCTTCTGATGATCGGGGCGGGGGAGGAAGAAGGAAAGTTGCGCGAACTCTTGAAGGACGAGTTGGCAACAGGCGTGGTGCACATGGAGCTCGATGTCCCCCACGAACGATTGGGTGATTGGTATCGGGCGATGGATGTGTTCGTGATGCCGAGCCGATACGAGAATTTCTCCAACGCCGTGCTCGAAGCTCTGGCCTGTGGAGTTCCGTTCCTAGGTTCGAATGTGGGGGGAAATCCGCGATTGGTTGAAAGTCATGGGGGACACCTATTCGCATCGGCTTCCTCTGAAGCCCTGTGTGGTGCCCTTCGGTTCATGGTAGAGAATGTTCGGCGCGGGGAAAGGCACGAGGTGGCTCGACTACGTCCGTCGGATAAGGCTACCAGTTGGGATGTAGCCGCCGCACGCTTGGAGGAAATTATTATGGAAGATCTCGTGAGGAAGGAAACTGCGAGACGTGGTTCCTACCCCCAGGCGGTCGCGACGGTAATGTCTCAGGCTTGAGATGGGTTGAGCACTTGACGCTAGTCCGGTAGGAAGTTTCGAGTTTCGAATCCGAGGATTGCTTCGGCCTCGGCGGACTGCATGGTAAATCCAGACAATGCTGCGGAACATCCTTCTCGTGACCATTCCGTTCTTCCTTGTCCTGTTCTGTGTACTTGAGCTGACGTTTATCTACGTGATCCCAGCCTCGGAATTTCCCTCTTACTACTATGATCCGGACGACCGTGTGCTCAAGTACTCGACAACCGCCAGACGCGATGGGCTATTTACAATCGGGGGTTTGGCTCAGCAGCGTGCCAAGTGGCGAATTAACAATGCAGGCTGGAACAGTACCGTTGATTTTGTAAAAGAGAAGAGGAACATTCGGATTGCAATCATCGGTGATTCGTATGTTGAAGCCTTCCAGGTCGATGTTGGTGATTCTATTGCCGGTCAATTGAGGCGGTTGCTTTCGCCGGGCATCGACGTCTACGCGTTTGGTATTTCAGGTGCGCCTTTGAGTCAGTACTTACAGATGGCTCGTTACGTGCGGGATCGTTTCGATCCCGACATACTCGTCATAAATGTCGTCCACAATGATTTTGATGAGTCTCTGTGCTTGACTAAACGCCAAGCGGGCATGTTGTGTCTTGAGGATGACGGCACATCAATTCGTGAATCGTCGATTTTCCCGTATGAGCCCAATCCGCTGTTGCGTCTGCTCAGGCGTAGTAGCTCGATTCGTTTTGCTATGGCTAACCTCCGGCTGGGGGCAAGATGGGAAGGTTTGAAGTCGGGGCTGAGCGCACATCGCATCTACAATGCCAATATTGATGTGCAAAAAACGCAAGCCCTGCATGACCGAATCGAACAAGCGACAGAATATATTCTTGGGACATTGAAACGGGAGCATGAGAAAACGCCAGTACTGCTTCTAATTGATGCTCCGCGGAAGGATCTTTACGCCCACACATTGAACGAAAGCAATGTGCGCTGGCTAAACGAACTCCTTATGCACCAGGCTGCGCGATTCGGATTTCTTTTCGTTGATCTCACACATGAGTTTGGAAAAGTGTTTCACACTGAGCATGTACATCTTGAGTCAGAGTACGATTGGCATTGGAATGAGGCAGGCCATAAGGCGGCTGCACAGGCAGTGTTTCAGGCTTTGCAAGCAAACCATCTCATGCACTAGATGCTCGTCGAGAAGGTCCATCGCAAGGGCACACTTCCCGCTAGAACGTGCTTGTTTCGGCCCAACAACGCTCTGCGAATGTGGGCATTCTACCGTCTGGGCTGTTTGTAAGGCTCGTCGTGGAACGGGTGAAGCATCTCGTTCCCGGGCTTAATCGTCATCGCTGGTCTCAACGTGAAGGGATGAGTTCTGTGCAGCACGGCATGCGAAATGACACCAATGCTCTTTCTCCCAAAAGCGTGCATAAAGAGTCCGATCTTCAGCTGCCCCCATGCCGTCTCCTGTATGTGGTCGGCCAGCTCGCGCTTGGTGGCGCAGAACGCCAACTCTACTATCTACTCGCTACACTCGATCATGCTCGCTATAGACCGGCACTTGTTGCTTGGAACTACAATCCCGATGAAAAATACTATCGTGATATTATCACGCTGAAGATTCCCGTCTATGGACTTCCTTCTGGTGGGTCGCCGTTAGCAAAGCTTAAGGCGTTTCGTAAACTAGCCCAGCGCGTGTCTCCTGAAGTCATCCATTCATACGGCTTCCACACTAATTTTGCGGCATACTTCGCGGCCAGGGCAATTGGCGCAGTGCCTGTCGGTTCTTTGCGTAGCGATTTTGCCACAATCAAGAGAGTTGGAGGTGTTGTCCGAGGGGCGCTCAATGCGCGGTGGCCTCAGCATCACATAGCAAATAGTGTAGTTTGTGCGGAAGCCGCTCGGCGAGATGGTGGTTTCTTTTCACCGAGAACGTTCTCAGTTGTGCGGAATGGTTTGGATCTGAAGTCTTTTCACGCGGCGGATAATCCCCAGCGAATGAGGACTTATGTCGCCGGAATTGGCTCCCTATTAACAGTAAAGCGTTGGGACCGGTTGCTCAGGGCAGTTCAGATGGTAAAAGCCGTGATCGCACCAGGTGTGCAATTTCGGATTGCGGGGGATGGCCCGCTTAAGGGGGAATTGGAATCATTAGCAAGGGAGCTTGGAATTCAAGACGTTGTTACATTCGTAGGTTCAATCTTAGATATCCCTGCATTCCTCAATGGCGCACATTTTCTTGTCCACACTTCGGAGAGCGAAGGTTGCCCAAATGTTGTGATGGAAGCCATGGCAGCCGGCAGAGCTGTCGTGGCAACTGATGCAGGGGACATACCATACCTCGTCGACAACGGAGAAACAGGGTTTGTGGTACGTCGCGACGACGATGAAGCGCTTGCGAATCGCATGATTACATTACTAGGCAACCCCGCGTTGCGTGAGTATATGGAATCCAACGCCAGGGCCAAGGCAGAACGTGATTTTCAGTTGGAAGCGCTTGTAGATGGGACATTAGCCGCTTATCGCTTAGCGGGGTGGCACGATCATTCAGGAACAGTGTGCTAGGCTGCGACATATGCTTCTTACAAAAACTTAGCTAGAGATTTTATGCCATGCAGCTTGAATTTGTGAGTGCTCAGTCAATCGAAACTTTTCTTCCAGAAAACCTTGCCGCCTTGCGGCTCCTGGATATTCCGCCAGAGGGGCCCACTGTGCGTATCTGTGCGGTGGGGGATATTGGACTATCCGGTCGTGTTGGACGTGCGCTGAGTAGTACGGGCCAATCGCAGCGGGTCTTCGCCGAAGTGGCGCCCCTGCTAGGCGGTGTCGACGTTAGTTTCGGCAATCTAGAATCGCCACTCGCCGGTGACATAGCTCCAGGAAGTTTGTTCTCTGCGCCAGTCTCCGGGGCCACCCTCCTCAAGAACAGTGGATTCAGTCTGATCCACTTGGCGAACAATCATGTGTATGACTATGGGCGTGCGGGATTGGTAGCGACTTGTGACGCAATCGAGTACGCGGGCATTGGCACTCTTGGTGTCGGGAAGACAATAGCTGAGGCAAAACAGGCTGTGCGTACGGATACCAATGGGCTCCGTATTGGTTGGCTAGGTTGTGGACGGACGCTCGTTTCTCAAGACGAATTGGGTCCGAACTATTGGGAGTTCGATGAACAGGAACTGCATCGCGCCGTTCAGCAACATCGTGCCGATGTTGACCTCTTGATAGTGTCAATTCATATAGGTCTAATGCACATGGATTATCCTCGTCCTGAGCATAAGATCATAGCAGAGAAGCTTCTGGATGCCGGAGCCACTCTTGTCTTGATGCATCATGCGCATGTGCTCCAGGGAGTTCAAGTGACGTCTAAGCGGGCTGTGTGTTGCTACAATCTCGGGAATTTTGTTTTCGACTGGGAGGAGGGCAATGTGAAAATTCCTATCCTAGTAAAAGAACAAAATGAGGGAGCAGTTTTTCATTTTGTCTTGGATCGAAATGGAATCGCACAAGCAACAGCCATTCCTGTATGGGTCGACAGTGACTGTGCCGTACGGTGGGCGACTGGGGCACGTGGCCAGGACATTCTGAATCGACTGTCCCGTATCAGCCGAGACCTTGAGTGTGACTATGAAGCGGCATTCAAGCGGCAGCGAGCGGAGCGGCATACGTCCAGCATCCTCAAAGTGATTTGGTTTCACCTGTACCGTGGTAATTGGTCGTTCGTTATGAACTCGGCGAAGCAGTTTCGCCTGGAACATTTGGGTATGATCGTGCGTTGGCTTGGAGGGGCAGTGAGGCGTCTTGCTAAGGTTTCAGTAGCATGATGCGTCTGGCTTTTATCGGTCCGATGGTTGGTGGTCGGGGTGTTGACCTCGCTACACAGGGCGACATCGTTGCGAAGTTGTTCGCTAGAGAAGGATATTCGGTGGTAGCGGTCTCGGCTATGCCCAATCGATATATTCGGGCGCTAGACATTATTTGCACACTTATTCGGTATCGCAAAGGCATTGATCTTCAGTGTGTGCAGGTTTACAGCGGGGTAAGCTTCATTCTTGCAGACCTGGCAACCTGGTTGGGTAGATTATTTGGGCACCACCTGGTGTTATTCCTCCATGGCGGTTCTCTTCCCGAATTCGTGGTTCGTTACCCTAATTGGACCCAGCGTGTTTTTAGGAGAGCTGACAGACTTGTCGCTCCATCCGATTTCTTGGCGAAAGCGTTCCTCCCTCATGGATTCAAGGTTGAGGTGATTCCTAATGTGATTGATCTTTCGATGTATCCATTTAGGCATCGCGTACATCTTAAGCCGCGCCTGTTCTGGATGCGCTCTTTCCACGAGATCTATAATCCGCAGATGGCCATTCACGTGCTGGGCCGAGTGCGAGCCGCAATGCCTACTGCTACCCTGGTGATGGCCGGGTTGGACAAAGGAATACAAGATCAAGTGCGAATGCTTGCGTCAAAGCAAGGAATTGGTCACGCGGTGCTGTTTCCAGGATTCTTGGATTTCGAAGGAAAAAGCCGTGAAGGAAACCACGCCGATATTTTTCTCAATACTAGCCGCGTAGACAATATGCCAGTCTCAGTTATTGAGGCCTGCGCATTCGGCCTGCCGGTGGTGTCTACCGCCGTAGGTGGAGTGCCGGCGTTACTGAATGACGGTGAAACCGGCCTGCTTGTTCCAGACAATGATGCACAGGCCATGTCGGAGGCCATTCTTCGTCTCTGTGGCGACTCGGATCTAGCAGGAAAATTATCCGCGAACGGTCGGCTTCTCGCGGAGTCTTCGTCCTGGGGGACGGTGCGTGCAAAATGGGAACAGATGTTTTGCCAGATGGCCGACCCTCCACGCCCCAGGACCACCTGAGTGCCAATTCTTACAATACTAACTCTTCCGTCCTGTCCGGACCCTCAACCCGTATCGTGAGTGGGTGAATTGACACCATGAAAGACTGGGCTTTGAGCATTTATCACGCCCTGCCCGCACCGACGCGTTCCGTCGTTGCCAGCTTACGTGGTTACTACTTGCGATCCTGGCGATATGATAGGTACACAGCAAAATACACTGACCAAGCGCTCGAGCGTGAGCACTGGACTCTCAATCGTTGGGAAGCTTGGCAAAGTGAAAAAATGGGGTTTGTATTGCATCGTGCCGCAACAAAGGTGCCATACTACCGTGATTATTGGGCAAAGCGTCGGCGCGCAGGAGATGGAGCGTCTTGGGAGTACCTGGAGAATTGGCCGATCCTAGAGAAGGATATTGTGAGAAGCAATCCTAGCGCATTTGTGGCGGATGACTGCAATATCAGGAAAATGTTTCACGAACATACAAGCGGAACAACTGGAAAGCCGTTGAATCTCTGGTGGAGTAAAGACACGGTTCGCAAGTGGTACGCCTTGGTCGAGGCGCGGTGCCGGATGTGGCACGGGGTATCCCGCCACGACCGATGGGCGATGCTGGGGGGCCAGTTGGTGACACCTGTTGGCCAGCGTGAGCCTCCCTTCTGGGTGTGGAACCAAGCGCTAAATCAACTTTATATGTCCTCGTATCATCTAGCCCCGGACCTCATGGACCATTATGTGGATGCACTAATCCGCTATCGAGTGAAATACCTATATGGGTATACCTCATCTCTCTATGCATTGGCACAAGCGGTTATCACCTCTGGAAGACGCGATCTTCATATGGCGGTCGTGCTAACAAATGCTGAGCCGGTGTATGACTATCAACGGACGATTATTTCTCGCGCGTTTAACTGTGCTCTTCGGGAATCCTACGGAATGGCTGAGATTGTCGCTACGGCTAGTGAGTGTAGGCTGGGCCTACTGCACTTGTGGCCTGAAGTCGGCAAGGTGGAGGTGATTGAGGATGGAACGGAGGTAGCTGTAGGGGAGCGAGGGGCGCTCGTTTGCACCGGGCTTCTCAATGAGGATATGCCGCTTATCCGTTACCGTACAGGCGATCGTGGTGCTCTTTCAAACAAACGAGAATCATGTGAATGTGGTCGGTTCATGCCTTTGCTTGGTCAGATAGAGGGTAGGGAGGATGACGTTCTCTGGACCCTAGATGGCCGCCGCATTGGGCGGTTAGATCCGCTATTTAAAGAGGATCTGCCGATACAAGAGGCTCAGATTGTTCAGGAAGCACTTGATCGCGTCAGAGTTCGCTATGTTCCGACCTCCGTCTTCAGATCGACGCATGAGAACGAAATTGTCAAGAGGTTGCGGGCAAGGATGGGGCAGGTGCATGTGGTGCTTGAACCGATAGATGCAGTTCCCCGTGAGCCAAACGGAAAATTTCGAGCTGTCGTGAATCGCCTACCCACTGAGACCAGGAATTCATTGTCGTTGGGTACTCACTGAAGCGCCACGTTTCTCGGAGGATTCGGAGGGGTCGTGTCTGTGCTGCCTCCGGATTCATAGGCGCCGATATCGTATGCCGCTCCTTGCGGGCGCGGCGTACTCTTGAAATCGACCTGGACCGGGCCTAGTGTTACACCGGCGTCAATGGCAGGACTTCCAGACTGAAGGTTAAAGTCGAAAGCAGTTGGATTCACAAATCGGGGATTCGTGATGAGATTATTAGTAAGGACTGTGCCGACTCCCAATCCAAGAATCTGTGTTGATGCATTGCCGTAAGCGATGTTGTTACGTACGTCTGTCCCTGTTGCGCCGGGCTCTACATATATTCCGGTCTGAGATCCGCCATAAACTGTATTGTTATACACGCGCGTATTACTAGCCAGGGATCCGGTCAGAATCCCGTGTCCCGTGTTCCCATACAAGACGTTGTTGTAGATCAGTACGCTGTCACTCCTGGAGGCGATTATGGCGGCGCCAGCATCATAAAGTAGGCTGGTAGCATACATCGTTAGATTTCGGTAAACGTTTCGACTTGAAATACCGGTGCCGTGATAGTTGTGAATTCCGTAGTCATTGGTGTGGTGAATCTGAGCATTTTCTATGAGATTGTCACTGCCCCCAACATAGAATCCATAGTGGCGATTGGAAGGACGCGGAAAGACGCTCACGTTTCCCACATGATGAACTTTTCCACCTGTAAAGATATTGAAGCTGCCGTGAAAGAACACGCCAATGTGTCCGGCGTTTCTCACCTCACAATTTTTGAAGCGGACGTGATGGGCCCCGGAAGATCCAAGTGAGATCACATTGTTGGTCGTGGTTAATCCATCCAGTACGAGATTTTCAAAGCTCACATACTGGATGTATGCGTGGGGTAGATTAATCAACTCGGATGCTCCGCCAACGGCGAGTATGGCCGTTTCGCCTGGGTAACCTGAAATGACAGGAGCATTCGTCCAGGACGTACCAACTGGAATGGTCTGTGCGTTGCTATTGATCTTCTCGTTATAGGTGCCACCACGAATGTAAAGGGTGTCGCCGGCAGCCATGGCACTTAGACCTTTTGCGATGCTACGGAATGGCTGTGCTTGTGTCCCGCTTCCCGAATCACTTCCATTTGTCGCAACGTAATACGTCGCCGCTTCGACACTGATGGTCCCGATGAATACCGAGAGGATGCTCAGTCCCAACAAGAATCGGTGGACATGGCTTGTCTTGACACGCCGGTGTATCGCCATTTGGCCTCCTCCTAACATTCGGACGGCGAGGGGATGCTCTGGTCTTCTCTGACTAAAGCAGAATACATGCCGTCCGATTCATCTCATGAATGCCAAGGTTATCAATAGCTTGTACGCGAGCCTCCCAAAGGAGGCCGTTCAGGATTGTAGGTAATTGCCTGCAGCAGGCTACAGGAACTGTTGTGATGATCAAGTGTCGCCCTCGGCCCAAATGCCTGCCTCAAAACGGCGCGGTCGGGCGGCAGGTGCTACAGCGGCGAGGGCTGACGGGTTATTCTGAGGAACGCAACAACTGAGAATTGAAGTGTGCCAGGTTTTGCGGACAAAAAGAAAGTCGAAAATGCACGTTTTTTTCAGAGGGCCTTCGTTGTGCATGTAACCTCTCGGCCAACCAGCGGATTGTTACGCCTTCCACCGGCACGGTCGATACCGACGTGTATCGTGACGGCCGTCGTGCCGTGCCGGAATGAGGTCGATTCCATCGAGCGTTGTGTGCGATCCATCCTCAACCAGGAGAAGCCGGGGGGCGAGTGGGAGCTGATCGTCGTCGACGGGCTGTCCGACGATGGGACCACCGAGGTGCTCCTACGATTGGCTCGAGAATATCCGGCTTTGAGAATTCTTGCGAATCCCAAACGAACCATGCCGAGCGGCGTCAATCTGGGGATCGCGGCGTCACGGGGGCGTTACATCGCCATCATGGGCGCACACAATCGCTATGCCCCCGACTATCTTCAGCAGGCGGTGCAGGTGCTGGAGGAAACTCAGGCGGATAACGTGGGCGGCAGCATGGTCTGCGAAGGTGACTCGTATGTGCAAGAAGCGATTGCTCTTGCCCACCATAGCGGATTCAGCGTCGGTGGGGCGCGATGGCATGATCCGCATTATGAGGGACCTGCCGACACCGTATTCGGCGGAGTGTACCGCCGGGACGTGTTCGAGCGGATCGGACCCTTCGATGAGGAATTGGTACGGAACCAGGACGATGAGCTCAACCTTCGCCTGGTGCAGGAGGGTGGCAGTATCTGGCACTCGCCGCGCATCAAAAGTTGGTACAAACCCCGCCGGAGTCTGAAAGCGCTGCTTCAACAGTATGTGCAGTATGGGTACTGGCGGGTACGGGTGGTACAGAAACGGAAGGCCGCCGCGTCGATCCGGCAGTACGTGCCTGGAACATTTGTGTTCTCTCTCATCATGTTGCCGGCCGCCGGCTTTCTCTGGGCGCCGCTCTGGTGGCTCTGGATCGGGGAACTGGTTACGTACGTGCTGTGCACGCTCGGGATCTCGTTCGCCGTGGCTGCGCGCAAGGGCTGGCGATACCTGCCGATACTCCCTCCGGTCTTCGCCTGCTACCACTTGGGGTATGGAATCGGCTTTTTGCATGGCGTGATTGATTTCGTCTTGCTCCGCCGCCAGGCCAGAGAGACCCACAGCGCCTTGACCCGGACATCCGATTCGCCAGAAACCTCCGGTCTTTCCTAGGATCGATGGAGTGTCATGAGATTTGAACCGCAGACGGCTGACTCTACCCTGGCCGAAGAAGCCCGGATCAAGCAGGCCTACAAAAAAACGAAACCCGTTGGCTACTACTCCTTCTTCGATCCCGGCAATCTGTTTCTCGTTCAGGAACGCGAGAAGCTTCTCCTGAAGCGACTCCAACAAGGTGGCCGTGTGCCTCTCGCGGGTCAGCGGTTGCTTGAGATTGGTTGCGGCTCCGGCCATTGGTTGCGGGAGTTTATCAAGTGGGGCATCAAGCCGGGGGATGTCACTGGTGTAGATCTCCGGTCCGATGTCCTCGCGAGCGCCGCCGGCCTCTGTCCGCAAGGGGTGACACTCCGTTGCTCAAACGGCAGTGTCTTGGATTTTCCGGATGACAGTTTCGATCTGGTGCTGCAATCCTTGGTATTTACCTCAGTCCTCGATCAGTCCATGAAGAATGAAATGGCTCGAGAGATGATGCGTGTCCTGAAAAAGGACGGACTCATCATTTGGTACGACTTCCATGTCGACAATCCCTGGAATCCGAATGTGCGCGGCGTCCGGAAAGCTGAAATCCGACGCCTGTTCCCTGGCTGCGCGATCGCGCTCGATCGCGTCTCGCTGGCCTTGCCGGTCGCCAAACGGCTGGCGCCTTGGTCCTGGTTGCTCTGTTACCTCCTCGATCGCCTCCGGTTGTTCAATACCCACTACCTGGGTCTGATTCAGAAACCGCAACGCGCCATTGCTCTCGCACCGAATCCCTGACTCGTCACCTTCTCCGGCACAGGGGTTGGAGAGAGGATGGGAAACGATGACGGTGCACGGATCGCGACACATCGTTCCACATTCATTCACCAAGCGGTGGCCTGTAGTCGTCACGCACGAGACGGGTATCCGCAACACAGGAAAGGCTCGCTACCATGATGGCCACGCAGGGCAACACATCTGAGATCCGTCCGAACATCGCAGTCATCGGGTCCGGGTATTGGGGAAAAAACCTGGTGCGTAACTTTGCCGAGCTGGGCGCGCTAGCCATGATCTGCGATACGAACAAAGAGACACGAGACGCACTCGCGGCTCAGTATCCAGGCTGCCGCGCGGTGGGCGACTATGCCGAGGTGCTGCGCGACGAGACGATTCAGGCCGTGTCGATTGCCACGCCGGCCGAGACCCATGGGGTCCTTGTACGGCAAGCGCTGCTGGCAGGTAAGGATGTCCTGGTGGAGAAACCGCTCTGTCTCGTGGAGGAAGAGGCTCGATCCCTGGTCGCTCTGGCCAGGCAGCAGGGCCGCATCCTCATGGTGGGCCACCTGCTCTGGTACCACCCGGCGATTCTGAAGTTGAAGGAACTAATCGACAATGGCGAGCTGGGACGTATCCAGTATGTGTATTCGAACCGTCTGAATCTGGGGAAAATTCGCCGCGAAGAAAACATTCTCTGGTCGTTTGCCCCGCACGATGTATCGGTCATTTTGGGCTTGCTGGGTGAAATGCCGGAGAGTGTCGCGGCTCAGGGCGGCAACTATCTGCACCAGCAAATTGCGGACACCACCGTCACTATGCTCTCGTTTCCCAGCGGCGTGAAGTCCCACATCTTTGTGTCTTGGTTACATCCGTTCAAAGAGCAGAAACTCATCGTGGTCGGCGATCGGAAGATGGCGGTCTTCGACGATATGGAGAAAAAAGACAAGTTGCTGCTGTATCCGCACTCCATTCACTGGAAGGGGCAGATACCCGTGGCCAACCGGGCAGATGCGCAGCCGGTCGAGCTGGCCAAGTCTGAACCGCTCCGCGATGAATGCACCCACTTCCTCGATTGTTTGCAGACTCGCCGGCGTCCACGGACGGACGGGGAGGAAGGCCTGCGGGTGTTGTCGGTGTTGCAACGGTGCCAGGAGGCGCTGGAACACAAACCGGTGGTCCCTGCGAGAATGCCCGCGCCTTCGAAGCGAGCGTGGTTTGCCCATGAGTCGGCTTTCATCGACGATGGTGTCGAAATCGGCGAGGGAACGAGTATTTGGCACGTGTCGCATGTGCTAAAGGGGTCCAGAATCGGACGCGCCTGCAAAATCGGACAGAATGTCGTGATCGGTCCTAACGCCACCGTCGGCAACGGTGTGAAGTTGCAGAACAACGTATCGGTCTACGAAGGGGTCACGCTCGAGGATCATGTGTTTTGCGGGCCTTCCATGGTGTTCACGAACGTGTTCAATCCGCGCAGTGAGATTCCCCGTATGTCGGAACTCAAGCCGACGTTGGTGAAACGCGGCGCGACCCTTGGAGCGAATTGCACGATCGTCTGCGGCACGACGATCGGCCGATATGCGTTCGTCGGAGCTGGGTCGGTCGTCACGAAAGATGTTCCGGACTACGCCTGTGTCATGGGATCGCCGGCGAGGATTTCCGGATGGATGTGCGAGTGCGGGGCGAAGCTCTCCTGGCAGGCGGAGGAGTCTCAGTGTTCATGCGGCGCCAGGTATCAACGAACGGCGGCGGGCGTGTCAAGAAGCACGGCTCTGCAGGTGCCCGTAGAACAGACGCTCGTCGCGCCCGCGCTGGAAGGGTAAGGTATGGATCGCAGTATCGCCGGCCGCTCGATGCGTTCAGCCCCCGGACTCCCGACCGGGAGATCGTTGACCATCTGTCCGCTCTGCGGGGACGGCAACCTCGGCACGGTCTATCGATTCCGGGAGTTCTCAGTTCTGAAATGTCGTGCTTGCGACGGGTCCTGGCGCAGCAACATGTACTCGCCCGGTGACATCACCGCGATGTACACGGGCGACGAATATTCCAAGAACCCGTACTTCTCCTACGATATCGATCAATTCCAGCAGACGGCACGCGGACGTTATGGCAACTATGCCGGAGCGCTCTCCGCCATCGAGGCCCGGATTGGAGTCGGTACGCTCCTGGACGTGGGCTGCGGGTCGGGAGCATTTCTGACCGTCGCTCAGCAGCGTGGATGGACTGTCTCGGGCATTGAGTTGTCGCCGGAGCTCAGCCGGGTTTCCCGGCGTGCAGTGCAGGTCGAGGTGATGAATGCGGCGTTCGAATCTGTTGCGTTGCCCGACGAGTCTTACGATGTGGTGACCATGTGGGACATCATCGAGCATGTGCTCGATCCAGTGTTGTGTCTGAACAAAGTCAGCCGGATACTCAAACCCGGAGGCGTGGCGCTGTTCTGTACTCCGGATGAAGATAGTCTACTGGCTCGCGCCGGATTGTTCTTATATCGGGTGTCCGGCGGAGCCCTCTCCTATCCGGCGCTGGCGCTGCATCCCACCTATCACACCTACTTCTTCTCCAGGACCGGTTTCACGGCTCTGCTCGCGCACAGCGGGTTGCAGGTGCAGCGTTGCTATTCTCAGGAAGCATTTTTCGAACATTCGCAACTGCCGAGTCGCATCGCCAAATGGGGAATATGGGCGATCGAGAAAGTCGGTTCCTTGGCCGATCGACGCTACGAAATCGTCTGCCTTGCCCAGAAGCCGGGCTGAAATGTAGGGGCGGAGACGTGTGCCCGTCTCGTTGCTTTCGACGGGACAGACGCGACTCCTATTCTTCGTCTCTTCGTCGTCGTTCTATGTTCGGGATGTGCTTCCTCACTCGCGGTTGTCACGCACCTCACTCTTGGAACAGATCATGCTCGCGACACCATCGTCCGACCCGCTCGTCCTGAACGGTGAGCCGACCCCACAATCGGGTCATGCGCCTGTAACTGAGCGATCGCCCTCCGATGGGCTGCTCGTCTCGGTGATCATTCCTGCCTTTAACGAGGGCGCCATGTTGCCGTCTACCCTCGCAAGAGTGTGCCGGTACATGGGCACGCTGGAGGCGCAGTATCGTTGGGAAATTATTATCGTCAACGACGGAAGCAGTGATCGTACCGCGCAGGTGGCCGAAGAATTCGCCGCGTCGCATAAGGAGATTCGCGTCGCGCATCACCATCGGAATCGTGGACTCGGACAGGCACTCCGCACCGGCTTCCAGGCCAGCCTCGGGCGATATGTGGTCGTGCTCGATTGCGACCTGAGTTATGCGCCGGAACACGTCGGGCGGTTACTCGATCAGATTCAGCGGAGCCGGGCGACCATTGTCGTCGCCTCGCCCTATGCTGATGGCGGTCTGGTCAGCCATGTGCCCTGGCTCCGCCGTACGATGAGTCGATGGGCCAATCGTTTCCTGGCCAGCTTCGCCCGCTGCAACCTCTCGACGTTGACCGGCATGGTTCGAGTGTATGACGGCCCGTTTATTCGAGCGATGAGTCTGCGGGCTCGTGGGCAGGAAATCAGCCCCGAGATCATTTACAAGGGTATGCTTCTGCGGGCGCAAATCGAGGAGATTCCTGGGCATCTCGATTGGCAGCTGCAGCATGAGGCGGGAAGCGGACGGCGCTCCAGCATGAAGATGCTGCCCCATGTGCTCTCCACGATCCTGTCCGGTTTTATTTTCAGTCCCTTCATGTTTTTTCTGCTGCCCGGCCTGGTGCTCTCTGCGCTGGCGGTCTACTGCGACGTGTGGATGCTGCTCCACTTCTTCGAGGCGTATCAGGCTTTTGCCGGGGAAAGCTGGTTTATGACGCGTGCGTCACTGGCCGTCGCACAGGCATACCAAGCCTTTCCTCACACCTTCATCATCGGGGGACTCTCATCGATGCTGAGCATTCAGCTGGTCGGTCTCGGGCTCTTGTCCATGCAGGGGAAACGGTATTTCGAAGAGATGTTTCATATGGCCAGTTCCATGTATCGCCACTCGCGCGACGTCGAAGAACAATCAGTGAGTGAAAGCGGGCGCGAGGGTCACACCGGTGTGTCTGTGCGGACAGCCGGCCCTCACGCGTAACCCACAACAAGCGGAGTGTACATGTCGTCATTGTCAGGCTCAACCCGGCACGTTCTCGTGACTGGAGTCGCTGGATTTTTGGGTTCGCACTTGCTCGATCGGCTTCTGGCCGGCGGACATCGTGTCATCGGTGTCGATGATCTCTCGAAGGGGTCGTTACGCAACATTGCCGGGCAGATCGGAAATCCCGCCTTTCGATTTCTGGAGCGGGACCTCACTGACCCGAATGTGTTCAGCGACATCGGCGAGGAGGTGGAGTACATCGCCCATCTGGCTTCGCACAAAATTCCCCGCTACGGCAACGCCTTGGCGACGCTTCGGGTCAATACCCGAGGGTGCGAACATGTCCTGGAGTATGCCCGCAAGGTCGGCTGCAAGACCGTGATTGCGTCGACATCGGATGTCTATGGGCGTAATCCCAAGTTGCCGTTCGGCGAAGATGACGACTCGGTGTTCGGTTCATCGAAGGTTGCCCGCTGGGGCTATGCCGTCTCGAAACTGTTCACGGAGCATCTCGGGTTTGCGTATCAGGAAGCGTATGGCTTGCCGGTTTCCATCCTGCGGTTTTTCGGATCGTATGGACCGAGAAACCATGTGAGCTGGTGGGGAGGGCCTCAGGCGGTGTTTATCGACGCGATTCTGAACGATCGAGAAATCACCATTCACGGCGATGGGCTTCAGACGAGGAGCTTCACCTATGTGAGCGATACCGTCGAGGGGATCTATGCCGCGATGGTGACGCCTGCCGCTTATGGGGAGATCCTCAATATCGGGACGACCCATGAGGTCACGATCCTCGAACTCGTGCGCACCATCCATCGGTTGGCCGGCACTCCCTGGCCGCTGAAGTCCACCTTCGTGCCCTATCAGAGTTTTACCGGAGGCAAGTATGAAGATGTTCGGCGGAGAGTGCCCGATATCGAACGGTCTCAACGAATCCTCGGTGTCACGGCCCGAGTCGGTTTGGAAGAAGGCCTGATGAACACCATTAACTGGCAACGAGGGCTTGCGATGCCGGCGTCTCTGTCCAGTGAACCGGCTCGGCTGCAGGACACCATTGTTCGTGTGTGAGCCGATTACAACGCAAGGATAAAAGGAGGTCTTCCGTTGCGTGTCGGAATTATCGGTGCCGGAATCATGGGACTGTCGCTGGCTCAGCGCCTATCGGCGACGGGCGTCCAGGTGACGTTGTTCGAACGTGAGCCCCAGGCCGGAGGTCTGACGACCTATCACGACTACGGACCATTCTGCTGGGATCGCTTCTATCACGTGATTCTGTCCTCGGACCGGCATCTCATCGGTTATCTGCAGGAGATTGGTTTGGGAGAGCACCTTCGCTGGAGTCCTGCCCGGTCCGGGTTGTATGCACGGGGAGGGTTCTACCCGGTGACGAGCGGCTGGGAACTCCTGAAGTTTCCTCTTGTCGGACTCGTCGGAAAACTGCGATTGGCGCGTACGATTCTGGCCTGCAATCGCATTCGCGATTGGCGCACGCTCGAGTCGGTTCCGGTGGAAGAGTGGCTGATCGGACTGTGCGGTCGACAGACGTACGACGCGTTCTGGAAACCGTTGCTGGTGGCGAAGCTCGGAGAACACTACACCCGCGTCTCGGCGGTGTTCATCTGGTCGTATATTACACGGCTGTTTTCGACTCGTGATACGACGGCGGAGCGCAATCAGCTTGGGTATGTGGCCGGCGGATATCGCACGGTGATCAACAGGCTGGAACAGCTGATTGTGGCGGCAGGCGGGACGATCCGGTTGGCGACCGCCATCCAGGGTATCGAACCGGGTCCCGATGGCGGCCTCTCGGTCTGCCGGAACGGCCTGAAGGAGCCGTTCGATAAGGTCATCTGGACCGGCCCGATCGAGGCCGGGAGTCCACTGGCAACACACGGCTTGGTAACTGTGGAGTCGTCCTGCGACCCGGTCGAGTATCTCGGTGTGGTGTGTCCGGTCTTAGTCACGCGGAAGCCGCTTCTCCCGTACTATACGCTGAACCTCGCCGATCCGGATATTCCATTTACCGGGGTGATCGGGATGAGCAGCATCGTGGCACCCAGCGAAACGGCAGGCTTGTACCTCACGTATTTCCCGAAGTATCTGTCGGCCGACGATCCTCAGTTGCGGCACCCAGACGAAACGGTCACCCAGCAGTTCTTTCAAGGGGTACGTAAACTCTTTCCGGACCTGCACGACACCGACATTGTCGGCCTCCATATCAATCGCGCCATGAAAGTGCAGCCGCTGCAGGTGTTGCACTACTCCAAACGGGTGCCGAGGGTGTCGACGCGCCACCAGGACTTCTTCGTCCTCAACACGTCGCAGTTCGTGAACTCTACGTTGAACAACAACGCGGTTATTCGCGCGGTCAACGAGTTTGTACACGAACATTGCCGTCAATTTGAACCGTCGGCTGGCCGTAGTCGGGCGGTCCCTCAGATCGCCACCGCGTAGGATCCATCATATGAGCACGCACTTGCCGGAACATCTGGTACCGACACTCCTGCCTCCGAATTCGCTGATCAAGACCAGCGACGTCGATAAAGCCGAATGGAACTTTCGGCCCCTGCTCGGCATGATTCAACGCCTGCGATTCAGAATGATTCTCTCTCTCCTACCAGATCGGCACATCGGCCGGTTGCTTGAAATCGGATATGGCAGCGGCGTGTTCCTCCCGGAGCTGGCCAAGCGTTGCGACGAACTGTACGGGATCGATCCGCACCGGGCCGCGGCGTCCGTGGCGCGCAATCTGGCAACCCATCGGGTCCACGCCGGCCTCTTTTCAGGGAGCGCGGTCGCGCTACCGTTTCAGGAGGCCTCTATCGATTGTCTCGTGGCCGTGAGCTGCCTGGAGTATGTGGAGCCGTTCGATCACGCGGTCGCGGAGTTCACGCGAGTCCTGAAGCCGGGCGGGTCGCTGGTGTTTGTCACGCCGGGTAACTCACCTTTGCTTGATGCCGCCCATTATCTGTTGACCGGTTGCAGGGCACAGGAACATTACGCAGGGCGCAGAGATCGGCTTCTGCCGACCCTTCTTCAGCAGTTTACGGTGCAGCAGGAGATTCGAGCCCCGAAGATGTTGAGCGGTGTGATGATGTTGTATCGCGCGATGCGAATGGGTCCGCGCTGAGTCCGTAGGTCCTGCGAAGTCCTCATGATGCCACCACCTCTCATGGGCAAGGCCGCACCCGCCTTGGAGAAAGTGAACCAATAATGCGACCACCTCTCGCCAGCTTGTCCTGTGACCTCGACGACAAGTGGGCTTACATGAAAACTCACGGCAATCCGGCGTGGAGGACGCTGCCGTCTTATCTCGATGTCGTCGTGCCTCGCATTCTGTCCTGCCTGTCGCAGCACCGTCTGATCGCGACCTTCTTCCTGGTCGGACAGGATGCCGCCTTGCCGAGGAACCGGGAGCAATTGTCCGCTATTGCTTCAGCGGGGCATGAAATCGGCAACCATTCGTTTCATCACGATCCCTGGCTGCATCGTTATGCTCAAGAGGATATGGCCCGAGAATTGACGATGGCGGAGGAGCACATCGAGCAGGCGACCGGACAACGACCCGTCGGATTTCGTGGACCTGGCTACAGCCTGTCGCAGATTACGGTTGAGGAACTCAATCGACGGGGCTATCTCTACGATGCATCCACTTTGCCGACGTTTATCGGTCCATTGGCCCGGGCCTATTTTTTTATGTCCAGTGCCTTCACTCGCGAAGAAGCCGCCTGTCGCAACACAATTTTCGGCGGGCTGCGCGACGGCTTCAGGCGGATCCAGCCCTACCGGTGGGATGTGGGAGGGCCTGGACTCATCGAAATTCCCGTGACCACGATGCCGTTTGTGCGGGTACCGATTCACTTCAGCTATCTGTTGTATCTCAGCCTCTATTCGCGGGCCACGGCCAAGGCCTACTTCAAGACTGCCTTGACAGTCTGTCGGGCCGCCGGAGTGGAACCCTCCTTACTGCTCCATCCATTGGATTTCCTCGGCGACGACGAAGCGGATGGTGTCGCCTTCTTTCCAGGCATGCGGCTTCCGCTCACGCACAAACTGGACATGATTGCATGGGCATTGGAAGCACTGGGGGCAACCTTCCAGGTCGTGACCATGCGCGAGCATGCGCAAAAGGTGGCTGAGCACAGGGGGCTTCCTCTGCTGGCTCCGACGATTTGAGCGCACTTGCAGCGTAGCCGCTCGTCCGTTCGAACGATCACCCCGAATACCCCGAACCTTTGACCGTGAATGGTACCGGAGAGCGTTAAGCCATGAAAGTGGTCTCGATCATCGGAGCCCGGCCCCAGTTTATCAAGTGTGCGCCGGTGTCCCGCGCGTTGCGATCCGTTGCCGGAGAGGTCGTGGTTCATACCGGACAACATTACGACGACAGCATGAGCGGGGTGTTCTTCCGGGAGCTGGGTATTGCCGATCCCGCTTATCACCTCGGCGTCGGCTCAGGGACCCATGGGCAGCAAACGGGGAATATGCTGAAGGGTATAGAAGAGATTCTTTTGAAGGAACAGCCTGAGATGGTTCTGGTGTATGGCGACACCAACTCGACGGTTGCCGGTGCCTTGGCGGCGGTAAAACTTCACGTGCCGGTCGCGCATGTCGAGGCGGGGTTGCGCAGTTTTAATCGACGAATGCCGGAGGAAATCAATCGGGTGGTCACCGATCAGGTCTCCACGCTGCTGTTGTGCCCGACTGATCGTGCCGTGGACAATCTACGGCGCGAGGGAATGACACAGGGGGTGCACCTGGTCGGCGATGTCATGTACGACGCGCTGCTCGACAATGTCGAGCGGGCCCAGTCGACATCGACTGTCCTCGAACGACTGGGACTATCCCCACAAGACTACTTGCTGGCAACGGTGCATCGTGCGGAGAATACCGATCGATTGGAGCGGCTCGAGGGCATCATGTCGGCACTGAACCTCCTGGCCGATTCCGGACGGGTCGTTGTGTTTCCCGTTCATCCGAGAACCAGAAAGCAGTTGGGGACGCTCTTCTTCACACCGTCTCCGCGACTCCTCCTGATCGAACCCGTCTCGTACTTGGATATGGTTCGTCTGGAAGGTATGGCGCACGCGATCGTGACCGACTCGGGGGGAATACAAAAGGAAGCCTGGTGGCTGCGTGTCCCCTGCATCACACTTCGCGAGGAGACTGAATGGGTCGAAACGGTTGCGAGCGGATGGAACTGTCTGGTCGGGGCGATCGCCGAACGGATCGTGTCCGCCGTCTTCGCAGCCAAGCCTGGGCGTGTCGACCCATGGCCCTACACTCGGGGAGAGGCCTCGCGGTCGATTGCGCAGAGACTCGCTGCGTTCGTGACAACTCACACGGCATCCTCCGACGTGGTCGAGATCGCGTCCCAGGCCGGTCGTATGTGGTCGCCCCAGTCCTAGTCGAACAGGCACCCTGACAGACCAATGGAAGGTATGCATCGCCGGATTCAGTGGCCAGACGGCAAGTCTTTTGCGTTTACCATTTTCGATGACCCCGACCATCAGGGCAGCGGGAGTGTCGAACCGGTCTATTCCCTGTTGTCGGAACTGGGGTTCCGGACCACAGTGTCGGTCTGGCCGCTTCGGGGATCGGCTCGTCCTCGAATCGGAGGTGTCACCTGCGAGGATTCCGCGTATCGAGCGTGGATCCTGGACTTGCAGCGCAAGGGATTCGAAGTCGCCCTGCATAATGTCACCTATCACACCTCTTCGCGCCAGGAAACCATCGATGGCCTGGAGCGGTTCAAGATGTTGTTCGGCCACTACCCGCATAGCATGGCCAATCACACCGGATGCAGAGAAAGTATCTATTGGGGGCGAGACCGCCTGTCCGGTGCGAACCGGTGGATCTATGACCTGCTGCATCCGCGTCAGTCTCAAGATGAATTCGAAGGGCATGTTGAACAGAGTCCGCTCTTCTGGGGCGATGTCTGCCGTGACAAGGTGCGTTATGTGAGAAACTTCACGTTCTCGGAAATCAACACGCTGAAGGCCTGTCCGATGATGCCGTACCACGACATCGACCGTCCCTTCGTGCAGTCCTGGTTTGCGGGGACGGAAGGGCCCTGCGTCACCACGTTCACGGATATGCTGCGCGAGGAGAACCAGGATCGGCTGGCCGCGGAGGGGGGAGCTTCGATCGTGTACACGCATTTTTCACAGGGGTTCGTGGAGCAGGGCCGTGTGCAGCCGGAGTTCGAGAGACTCATGAGGCGTCTGAGCCGTTTAAACGGCTGGTTTGTTCCGGTTCACACGTTGCTGGATTTTCTTGTCGCTACGCGACAGGAGCAGGTTATTGCGGTTGCCGATCGGTCGAGAATCGAACGTCGCTGGTTGTTACAGAAAATGTTTAAAACGAGAGGCCGGTCCTAAGTCCCCATTCTTCATATGCAGTTCTGGCTGCAATCACCGATTCATGGCGGCCACAGGCCTTCGGCCGGCGGGCTCGCCACGTGACTCGGCGAGTGCGCGACGAACCGTCATGCATCATGCGGGCTGGTTCCGCCAGGAACATCGTGCCGCGGTACTCGTATCCCTGTGCTCCCTAAGCAGAGTCTTCTCGACGTCGGGCCTCATCCATCACGGTCGCCATGTATCAGTATGAGCTGTTGAACGTGTCGGATGATCGCCTATGGGACGAAGTGGAGTCCCATACAGGCAGCACCGTCTTTCAAAGCCGTGCCTGGATCTCCTTCATCGCCGCGACGCAAGGCGCTGTTCCTGTCGTCGTCGGGATACGCGATGCCGGTCGCTTCGTCGGATACTTCATCGGCTTAATCGTCCAGCGACTGGGTGTGCGCATTCTTGGCAGCCCTTTCCCCGGCTGGAGCACCGACTATATGGGATTTGTGTTGGAGCCGGGCAGTAGCCGGATGTCGGCGCTTCACGGATTGGTTGAATTTGCGTTTGCGCATCTCGGGTGTGTTCATGTGGAAGTCATGGATCGACAGCTCACGACCCAGGAGCTGGACCAAGTGGGAGCAACGTATCGTGTGTACCAAGGGTATGCGATCGATCTGACGTTGGATGAGGCCGCGCTTTTCGCGAACTTCACGAGTGCCTGTCGCCGTTGCATCCGGAAGGCAGAGAAGGATGGCGTGCTGGTCGAGGTGGCGCCGATTGAGGGATTTGCCGAGGAATATTTTTCGCAGCTGAACGATGTCTTCGCGAGACAAGGCCTTGTGCCCACGTACGGTCTCGATCGCGTCAGGGAGTTGATCGCGCATGTACACCCGGCCGGCCAGGTGCTTCTCGTTCGTGCGCGCGATCGTAGCGGCCGCTCCATCGCCACCGGTATTTTCCCCTTTCTGCACGGCGTCATGTATTTCTGGGGGGGGGCAAGCTGGCGCCGGTTTCACATCCTGCGTCCGAATCAGGCACTGCACTGGTTCGCCATACGGTATGCGAAGGCGCATGGCATCCATACCTACGACCTGGGCGGGTCGGGCGATTACAAGCGCCAGTATGGTGGGCGAGAGATCCGCGTTCCGTGGGTCAGAAAGTCAAAGTACGCGTGGATGGAGTCTGCGCGTGCGCTCGCACAAAAGACGTTCAGCGTCCGTCAGCAGATGCTGGGGAAGTGGCGTCTCCGCTTCGCGAAGACCCGCGAGGCATCCGTGAATCCGTCGGCGGGCAATAGCAACAACCACGAACCCGTAACCTCATAGGTGTATCGATGAATGTTCCACTTCTCGATCTGAAAGCGCAGCACGAACCGATCCGTAAAGACCTCCTTGCCGCTATGGAGCGTGTCTTGGATCAGAATAATTTCATTCTCGGCCGAGAAGTCAAGGAACTGGAAGCACAGGTGGCAGCCTATTCCCAGACACGGTTCGCCGTAGGGGTGTCGTCCGGGACCGATGCGTTGCTCGCGGCGCTGATGGCGGTGGACATCAAGGCGGGAGATGAAGTCATCACGACGCCGTTGTCGTTTTTTGCCACCGTGGGAGCCATCGTACGGCTCGGTGCGAGACCGGTGTTCGTGGACGTCGATCCCGTCACCTATAACCTCGATCCGCGTCTGATCGAGGCGGCGGTGACGGCTCGCACCAGGGCAATCATTCCAGTCCATTTGTACGGTCAGTGTGCCGACATGGCGCCCATTCTTGAGATTGCGGCGAAACACGGGCTCGCTGTCGTGGAAGATGCGGCGCAGGCCATCGGGTCTGAATATCGGGACGGTCGGCGGGCGGGCAGCATGGGCACGATGGGGTGCTTCTCATTTTTTCCCAGCAAGAATCTCGGTGGTTTGGGCGATGGCGGCATGGTCGTCACGAACAATGAGAAACTTGCCGAACGGTTGCAAGTGCTGCGAGTACAGGGCGGCAAGCCGAAGTACTACCATCGCGTCATCGGCGGGAACTTTCGGCTCGATACTCTGCAGGCGGCGGTGCTGAGCGTCAAGTTGCCCTACTTGGATCGTTGGACGGCATTGAGGCAGAAACACGCTGATCTCTATGAATCCTTGTTCCAACAAGCCAAGATCGAAGACACTTGCGGTGTTCGCCTGCCGCGCGCCGTCTACAAGCAGGATGGGGTCGAGCATTATCACATCTACAACCAGTTCGTGATGGCCGTGCCGAAGCGGGATGCCTTGCGCGACTATCTCAAAGAAAAGGGCATCGGCACTGAAATTTACTATCCGGTTCCGTTGCATCTCCAGGAATGCCTCGTAACACTCGGGCACCGGGCGGGCGATTACCCTGAAGCCGAACGGGCCTGCCGGGAGTTGGTCGCATTGCCTATCTATCCGGAGCTGCAAGAAGAGCAACAACGGTACGTCGTGGAGAGCGTGTGCGAAGGGCTGGATTTGTTGAAGTAATGATACGTAGTAGCGCGAATGTACGTCTCGGGCGCAGTCGGTCGTGGTCGCGGGCGGCCGGCCGGGAGATGAGCCGCCGTAGGTAGGCGACTTTCCGAAATCCGGCATCACAGTGTATCTCCTTTGTGTCGCGATCCCTCCTGCAAGGGTCTTCTTTGGTGAGAGAATCACGGACATGTTTCTCCAGGTTCACGTTGGAGCGCAGGACGGTGCCTGCAGAAGGACGCGCGTCGTTCTGATCCCTGTCCTACAAAAGGTGTTGCCATGACGAGTCGGGAGCAGCTGATCAGAGCCAGACTTGCCATCCTCACGATGGCGGCGGAGCTCAAGAATGTGGTGAGGGCCTGCCGGTTAGCCGGAGTGAGTCGATCTCACTTTTATGCGATGAAGAGGGCCTACGAGACGCAGGGAAAGGAGGGGTTGGCGCCGCGCGCGCGCCGGAAACCGTTGATGCCTAATCGAACCCCTGCCTCGTTGGAACGGCATATCCTCTCGAAAACATACGAGAATCCGTCTGTCAGTTATCTCAGGCTTGCGGGACAAATTCAGCTCGACGGGGTCGCCGTGACGCCTGCGATGGTTCGGTATGTCTGGCAACGGGAGAGATTGTCGACCCGTGCCGCCCGTATCCAGTGGGTCAAAATGATGGATCGGCGGAGTCGCGCCTCCGGTCTTGCGCTGACAGAGGTCGGAGTGGGAGGTGACCGTCTTCAGGTCGCCGTCAGGACAATTCCCGCCGCCGCCGGATCGAAGCGAATGTCCTGGTAATGCGGGTGGGTGATGTATGTGTTCGGGGGACTCGAACTAAGTATTTGACCCGTAATTTCTCTTGACGCACATGCTTCAAAACGAGACAATGTGCGGGGTCGAATCGATTGCAATATGCCGTCACTGATACGTAGCCGGTTGTATAAGTCCGGTTGCGGGATGGTCAGGCGACATGAATAGGCAGTGTTCATGGTGTGAGTGGGGTCGGGCGGTAGTCATCTTAAATGAAAGGAGGGGTGGTGATGATGTTGTTGCACATGGGCAATTGGTACAACTGGATTATCGGCATTATCAATGGAGGAACGGGGAACGGTGGCTCGGTTCCTGTCCCTGGAACGTTGCTGGCCTTTGGGCTCGGTTTCGCAGCCTTTGTGGCCTGGCGCGCAAAGCGCGTAGAAGAATAGCGCCGATTCTTCCGAATGTGCTAGGCCGCTCGCATGACACAATTCTGCGAGCGGCCACCTTCAATCCTAGGTTGTTCTTCGCGGTCCGACCTTCTGTGTATTTCCCCGCTTCTTCATGCGACACAGCTGAATGTGATCGGTTGAACTCGTCAGGGACCTGAACAGTTCTTGGCTATCGACCATCTGTCCCGCATGGAGAACCGGTCTTGCGGGTGAGTCCTTGCCTTGCCGAGATGTCTCTTTGCAATTATCCCTGGCGTGCCGTCATGAAAATAATCGATCAGCTCTTCTCCGGGGTTGTGTGGCCTGCGCCGTCCGTGTGGCGGGAATGGCAGACGGCAGGAGCGATTCTTTCTGTGGCGGCTCTCTGTATTGCCGCTCTCTTCTGGCCGACCATTCAATCGATGGTCGACGTGTGGGCGAGTTCGCGAACCTTTGCTCACGGGTTCCTGGTGTTGCCGATCGTCGGGTATCTCGTCTGGTCTTCCCGTGGCCGACTGGTGTTGCTGGTGCCATCTCCCAATGCCTGGGGTGTGGCGGTTTTAGTGGGAACGGGGATCCTGTGGGGATTGGGACGACGAGCCGATACGATATGGCTCCAACAGGCGTCGGTTGTGGCGCTCTTACCCGGGCTGGTCTGGACGGTCTATGGAACGGAGATCGTACGAAGACTGTCCTGGCCGCTCGGGTTCCTCATCTTTCTTCTTCCCGTCGGGACGTCCCTCGAACCATGGCTCCAGGACATCACTGCATGGCTCATCCTCCGTGGTCTCGATCTGACGGGTATTGCCTATGTGTCTCACAACTATTTCATCACCGTCGGTCGGGCCGTGTGGGAAGTCGCCCCTGACTGCGGCGGGCTTCGGTACCTGCTCCCAGGCCTTTCTTTGGCCTATGCCTTCGCTGCCTTAACCTACCGGCAACCGGCTCGGCGAGTGTTCTTTCTGTTCTTCTGTGCGGTCGCCTTGATGGTCGCCAACGGTTTGCGTGCGTATGGTGTCATTGTGGGGAATCACCTCGGTATTGCGGCGGGCGCAGACCACCGCCTGTTCAGCTATACGATCTATGGGGTAACCATGCCCTGCCTACTCTGGCTGGGCCTCAAATGGAAACAGCGACCTGCCGCCGGCGAGAGAATGGGCTCCGGTTCCGCCGAGCGGTTCGATGCCGGCAAGGCGATAGTCGCCTCGCTCGTCGGGGTCGGCGGGTTGTTCCTCGTGCGTGTCTCCCTGTAGCTGCTCTCCGGGTCCTTCCAGTTGGTCGCACCGTTGCGTTCGGTAGCCTCCGTCGGGCGGTCCGTTCCATTCAGGAGCGGCGATCTTCTCGACATCGCATTGTGTCCCACATTTCCCCGTTATCTGAGAGGAAATTCACCATGGCCGACTATCTTCCTTTTCATGTTCCCGACATCGACGACGACGATATCGACGCAGTCGTGGGAGTGCTTCGGTCAGGTTGGCTGACGACCGGCGGCAAGGCTCGGCAATTCGAGCAAGAGTTTGCCGCCAAGGTCGGCGCGCGGTATGCGGTGGCGCTGAACTCCTGCACGGCGGCGCTACATCTGGCCCTGGACGCCATCGGCCTTTCGGAAGGGGATGAAGTCCTCGTTCCTACCATGACCTTTGCCGCGTCGGCAGAAGTTGTCACCTATTTTAAGGCGAAGCCTGTGTTGGTCGATTGTGTGCCGACCACCTTGAACATCGATCCTGACCTCATCGAGCGAGCCATCACGCCCAGGACGAAAGCGGTGATTCCGGTTCACTTTGCCGGCCAGCCTTGCGACATGGCTCGGATTCTTGAGATTGCCCGGCACCACAATCTGCGAGTCATCGAAGATGCAGCCCACGCGTTTCCTGCATCTTACAAAGGCAAAATGATCGGAAGCATCGGCGACTGCACCTGCTTTTCATTCTACGCGACGAAAAATATCACCACGGGGGAAGGCGGGATGGTGACGACCGACGACCAAGAATGGGCGGATCGTATGCGCCGTATGAGCCTCCACGGGCTGAGCCGCGATGCCTGGAAGCGGTATACGAATCAGGGGTCGTGGCACTACGACATCGTTGCGCCGGGGTTCAAGTACAATCTCACCGACATGGCGGCAGCGTTGGGACTGTCACAGTTGCACAAGGCCGAGCGATTCTGGAAAACGCGAGAGCGGTATGCCGCGCTGTACGCAGAGGGATTTCGGGATATTCCGGAGATCGCGCCGCTGGCGACTCAGGACGAGGTACAGCACGGCTGGCATCTGTATGTGATCCGGCTCGATACGAATCGGCTGCGTTTCACCCGGGAGCAATTTGTCGAACGGCTGCAACACATGCAGATCGGGTGCAGTGTCCACTTTATTCCGCTCCACCTTCATACCTATTACCGCCGCACCGGCGGCTATCGTCCCGAAGACTTTCCCGTCGCGAGCCGTGCCTTTGAGGGGATGGTGTCGCTTCCGCTCTATTCGAAAATGTCGGAGAGTGACGTGCGTCGGACAATTGCCGCCGTGCGGGCGCTGGTGCTGGAGGGCAGGCAATGAAACGCGCTGTCGATATTGTCGGGGCGCTGATCGGATTGTTGCTGACGTGGCCGCTTTGGGTACTGGCTGCCGCTGCCATTAAGTTTGATTCTCATGGACCGGTCTTTTTCTCACAGACTCGGGTGGGGCGAGATCGTCGACCGTTTTCAATCTACAAGTTTCGCACCATGACGGTCGATGCACCGTTGAAAGGCGGACCGCTGACAATCGGTCAGGATAGCCGTGTGACCAGGGTTGGGGCCGCCCTGCGAAAATATAAACTCGATGAACTACCACAACTCTGGAATATCCTGACCGGCGAGATGAGTCTGGTCGGCCCGAGGCCGGAAGTTCCACGGTATGTGAACATGTTTCCGGATGCGTATGCAGAGATCCTGGCCGTTCGCCCCGGGCTGACCGACCTGGCTTCCTTGAAGTATATCGACGAAGCGACGATGCTGGCCACGGCTGCGAGTCCGGAAAATGAATACGTCACCGTCGTCCTACCGGAGAAAATCAGACTGGCCAAGTTTTACGTTCGGAATGCCTCGACGATTCTGGACTTAGCCATCGTTGTTCAGACCCTGTTGTGCCTGCTCAAAATCCCCGTCGTGGTCTGTGAACTGCCCGATCTTCAGGTGATACCCACTCAATCGACCGATGTCTGGCAGCGGATCCTTGCTTTGATTCTCAAATGGCGCAGGGTCCTCATTGTCTTGCTGGACATGGTCTTGATGGGCCTGGCCAACTACCTGGCGTTTTGGTTACGGTTCGACGGTCGGATCCCGGAGGCGGAATGGGGAACATTTCTCCTCGTCTTGCCTTGGGTGCTGATGATCCGCACCGGTGCCTTCATGCTCTTTCGGCTCAATGAAGGCCTCTGGCGATACACCAGTCTCTGGGATCTGAGGAACATTGTGGTCGGGGTGTTCAGCAGTACGATCATCCTGTATGCCTGGACGCGATGGGGAATGGGGGTGACGGAATATCCGCGATCCATTTTCGTCATCGATGCCATTCTGCTGATCGGCTTCTCTGCGGGGATTCGACTTCCGAGGCGGATCCTGCGCGAAGCGGTGATTTACCGGCCCAAGAAGACCGTGCTCATCATCGGTGCCGGAGATCGTGGAGAACGGGTTGTCCGCGAGATGAAGCTGAACCCCAATTCCCGTTACCAGCCGATTGGATTCATCGATGATCGTGCCTCCCTTCGCTTTAAGCGAATCCACGGAGTCAAGGTGCTTGGCGCACGGAGGGATTTGTCCAACGTGCTTTCGACGGAACAACCGGATGAGGTCGTATTGGCTCTTCCCCAGGCGACCCCCGATTTGTTGCGTCAGATCATGGCGGACCTCGGGCCGTTCAAAGTGTCGGTGAAACTATTGCCGAGCATGCAAGAGTTGCTTGAAGACCGGAGTGCCGTGAGTCAGATTCGAAACGTGGCGGTTGAGGACCTTTTGGCGCGTGCGCCGGTTCATATGAAAACGGATGCCATGGTGGAGATGGTGGCCGGGCGCCGTATCTTGATCACCGGGGCCGGCGGTTCCATCGGCTCGGAACTGTCGCGTCAACTCGCTTCGATGGGGCCCGAGTCCGTGGTGTTGTTCGAGCGGCATGAGAATAGTCTCTATTCGATCGCGAAAGAGTTGGAGGATCGAGGGTTCTCCGCGATGGTTCATCCCGTGTTGGGCGACGTGACGGATCGACGTCGCCTCATGGAGACAATGGCTCGGTATCGGCCAGCCATCGTCTTCCATGCGGCAGCGCATAAACACGTTCCACTGGTCGAGCTGAATCCTGCGGAGGCGCTCAAAAACAATTGTCTCGGCACCCGCGTCACCGCTGAAACGGCGGATCGCTGCGGTGTGGAGCGTTTTGTCCTGATCTCGACCGACAAGGCGGTGAATCCGTCCAGCGTGATGGGGGCCACGAAACGCGCTGCCGAACTCATCGTGCAGGATATGGCGGAACGGAGTACCACACGGTTTTTAATCGTTCGGTTCGGCAATGTGTTGGGCAGCAACGGCAGTGTGCTTCTTCGCTTTCAAGAGCAGATCCAGGCCGGCGGGCCGGTGACCGTGACGCATCCGGACATTCGGCGGTTCTTCATGTTGATTCCGGAGGCCGTGCATCTGGTGCTGCAAGCTGCCACGCTGGGTGAGCAGGGGGCGACGTATGTGTTGGATATGGGCGAGCAGATTAAGGTCTTGGATCTTGCCAGAAACCTGATTCGCTTGTCTGGGTTTGTGCCGGGACGGGAGATTCCTATCCGCTTCGTCGGTCTTCGTCCAGGAGAGAAGTTGTACGAGGAACTCGTCGGAACGGATGAGACGGCGGATCGGTCGTCCTTGCGCAAGATCTTGCGTATCCGACGAACGCGTGCGACTGATGTCGGCAAGGTTTCCAGCATGATGATGGCGATGGAGGCAGCGGCGTACCTCAATGATTCGGTGAAGGCGATTGAACGCCTCCGGGAATTGGTTCCCGAGTTTCGTCCTCCGGAGAGAGCGGAGGTTGCAGACGTGTTGGTTACGGAGTGGATCGAGGATGAGCCGGCCTATTCCGGGCCAGCCCGGTAGGCCGGTGTTTGGAGCTTCAGCGGAAGCCGGAAATAATTCTATGTTCATCAGAGGCGGGCGAACTCTGACGGACAACGATGAACAGGGTGATCGTAACAGGCAGGGTGGAGACTATGGGGCAAATGAATGTCATGCCGCAAAGCGGCAGTTCCGCGGCGGGTCTGTTCAACGAATATTGGGGCATGATTCTACGCCGAAAGTGGATTCTCCTTGGAGCGATCGTCGTGTCCCTAGGAGCTGCGATCGTCTATTGCAAGGTGGCGACGAAGGTCTACCGTTCCGATACCTTGATCCTCTTGGAGGATCAGAAGGTTCCGGAAAACTATGTGCAGGCCAATGCGGAAGGCAATAGCAACTTCGACCGACGAATTTTCGTCATAGAAACACAGGTTCGCGACCGGCTGCGCCTCGATAAAATTCGCAAAGACCTGAACCTCTATCCGGCACAAGTTGAGCAATTCGGCCCAGAATGGGCGGTGCTGGCCATGAACTCAGCGTTGGAGGTCGCTACGGTCAGCAAAGGTTCCGTGCCTGGCCAGAATACGATCGGCGCGTTCACGATTTCCTTTGCGCATGAAGATCCGACTACCGCCATGAACGTCGTGTCAAACATTTCTTCGATGCTGATCGAAGAGGATTTAAAAGATCGCACACAAGCCGCCGAGGGAACGACGGAGTTTCTCGACAATGAGGTGAATCGTACGCGAGCTCAACTTGACAAAAAAGAGGAGGAGATCAGCCGCTTCAAGTCGCAGCATGTCGGTCAATTGCCTCAACAGGTAGAGGCCAATTTACGCGCCTTGGATCGGTTGCACGATGATCTCAAAACGGTGAATGAGAGCATTCATCGTCAGAGCGATCGCCTGGCGTTGGTGGAGAATGCCATACAGAAGTATCTCGAGTTTGGCGTAACCATTCCTGCCTTGGTAAACGGTCCTGTTCAACCGAATCCATCCTTTGCCCGATTGAATGAACTGAAAAATAAGCTGGCACAGTTGGAAGCCGAATTCTGGGACGGCTACCCGGAGGTGGCGCTGACGAAGGAGGAGATCAAGCAAATCGAGCAGCGTCTCAGGAAACAATATGGACCGGAGTCTACGGGATCAGAGGAAGAAACCAAAGACCAGTATTTTCAGGATCTCAAGAAGCAGAAGAGCGAGTTGAAAAGCGAGCTCGCCCTTCTGAAAGAACGTCGCCAGACACTCAGGGCGGAGAAGCAAGAGTATGACTCCCGGGTAGAGACTGCGCCCGCGATTGAACAGAGTCTGCTGACGCTCATGCGGGACTACGAGAATCTCAAAGGCAGTTACCAGTCTCTGCTGGACAAACGGTTGCATGCATCAGTCGCGGAGAATCTTGAGAAACGTCAGAAGGGGGCGCAGCTCAAAATCTTGGAGCGGCCCAAATTTCCTCGTGTGCCTGAGAGGCCGAATCAACCACGCGTATTGATGCTCGGCTTGCTTCTCGGTGGTGCGCTGGGAGTCGGGCTGGCGGTGTTGCTGGAACAACTGAATCCTCAGTTCCGTCGTCCGGAAGATGTCGAGCTGATGTTTGGACCGCAGCTCTTGGCGGCCATTCCGGACTTCGCCTTGGACTACGCGTACTCGACTTGGCGGCGATTTCTTCCGGTGCACAACTTAGGGTTTGGCGGGAAAACATCTGAACAAGCGGTGGGGTTGCTCCCACTTCAGCCAGGAGCCGCGGCGCTCGATGGAGCAAGTCCTCGTTCCTGGGATCGCAGTTTTGTCGTCAGGTGGATGCCGAATGCGATTGTGTCCGAGCAGTATCGGGTCGCCGCCACACGGTTGGTCTTGCTGGGGACGGAGAAACAGTCGACTGTGGTTGCCGTCAGTAGTGCGATCAAAGCCGAAGGCAAGACGACGACCGCCATCAATCTCGGCTATACCTTGGCGAGAGATTTAGGTAAACGAGTTTTGTTGTTGGATTGCGACATGAAGTGCCCGGGACTCGATAAGTTTATGGAGACGAGCCCCGTGGGAGGATTGGCCGACTATCTCGCCGGTACCCTGGACTTCGACGACTGTGTCTCGAGCTTCGGGGATGTCCCTTGTTGGATCATGCCGGTCGGAAACGTGGGCGGCAACTCGACCGAACTGCTGCGAACGGATCGCCTCGCCACGATGTTTGATCGACTCCGTACCCGTTTTGATTACATCATTCTCAACACTCCGCCGGTTCTTCCCCAGGCGACCATGAATGTCCTCGAAGCGCATGCCGATGTCATCCTCCTGGTGGTCCGGGCGAACTCTACACCGCATGATGTCGTGAGGCGGGCAGTCTCTTCTCTGAGAAGCCGAAAATCATTTCACGTCGTTCTGAATGCGGTCGGCAGCCAATCATTGCCGTCGTATGTCTACGAATATGCGCAGCCTCAACCGAAAAGCCCACGTGGGCAGCTGAAAGCATAAACCGGTCCATGTGTGCCTCTACGGCGGTCAGCGATCCGGCCCCTCAATCCCTCGTCCTGATCGCCGTGCAAAAGCATGTGCGAGTGACCTCACCGGAGTCTAGAGTCAGAAGCCTGTCACAGCGTTAGGCGTCAGGAGGAGCCGTTATGGGAAGTGATCAGTGGATTGTCAATAATCGCGCAGGGGAGCAGTGGGGACTCATCACTCGCTTGATCCTGGATACGGCCACGAGGCAGATCAATTACGCCGATGTGGTTGTGATTCAAACGGGTCTGGTTGCCCGTATTCCATGGGATGGTTTTGAAATTCGTGATCAGGGCATCACACTTGATATGCCTGAGGGACAGGCCGTGGCGAGCTCCGTCTTAAGTTCCGAGAATCGAGTTGCCGGGGGGGTGGCGATGGAGGTTTGGCCATGACCGATCCACTGGATGGTGCTGTTCGCAATTTTCGCTCAGCGGTTCGTCGGGCCCTGGCTGCTCAGCACTCCATATAGCCGGTCATACTTGTTTGAAATCGTCCGATCGTGTAGTCAGCTAGGTAGCCTTGCACGTATTTGTTCGGTAATCATCCGCCCCATTTCCGCAACATCTTCGTTCCATCGCCCTCGAGTAGTCCCGCCGATTTGTTTCGAATCCACATCTCTCATCCTGAGAACACCGCTTACTCTCCATTCCACTATTGCTCCATCCCCGGAATACATTCCGTCGGCATGAGTTCGCCGCCGTGGAAGTGGGAGATCTGTTTCCATTTTTGCAGCACGGCCTTGTCGTCGAAGGTGAGCAGGTACTCCTCGCACCAGGTGCCGGGCGGGGTGTAGCGGTTGCCGGACTGCTGCTCGCGAAATTCATAGACCCAGACGCCTTCTCCGGCTTCGCCCTTGCGAACCGCTTTGGGCGCGCCGAGAGCCTGGCGAACCTCCGCTTGCGTGGCCCGGCCTTTGGCGGAGTCGAGGTAGGCCCCTTCCTTGGTCTGCAGGTGACTGCACGCGGCGACGCTGATGGTGATGGCGATGAGAGCGAGCATTCGACGGAGATGTGTCATGATGCCTCCCGGTTCGAAGGGAACCTTCCCAGTACTGTCGTGAGTGCGATCGGATTGTACACCGATCCGCCGGAGCCGTCTTCTGCGAGTTGATTTTCGGGAAGCGAAGCGTCGTGGACCATGGATGGACCGGAGTGCCTTGGGAGAACAGAGGTCAGTGTGTTCCGAACCCGAGCAGACACACCGCGAGCGTGAAAGCTAACCCTGGAGACGAAGAGTGGGGAGACGGTAAGGTGACTAGACGGCTTTTTTAACCAGGCCGGAGCGCAGGCAGCGGGTGCACACGCGGATGCGTAGGGCCGAGCCATTGACGAGCGCTTTCACGCGTTGCAAGTTGGGATTGAAGACGCGCTTCGTCTTGTTGTTCGCGTGGCTCACGTTGTTACCGGTTTGGTGTTTCTTCCCACAGAGATCACAAGCAAATGCCACGGCCCTACTCCTTTGTTGCGGCGTCTTTCACCGACTAGTGCGTAAACGAAGCGGGATGCTACCATAGCGCCACGGGCTAAGACAAGCGGTCGGGGTGAATTCTCCTCTGTGGATACCCTCCTTCCTGTGCAAGGCCCTTCACCGTCACGGAGGTCTCCCATGGATGTGGTCACGCTCGTCGGGTTGCTTGCCGGCACCCTTACCACGATCGCGTTTATCCCCCAACTGCAGCAGACCTGGCGCACCCGCTCCGCGCAGGACGTGTCCTTGGGCATGTTACTCACCTTTGTGACCGGAGTGTTTCTCTGGCTGGTCTATGGACTGCTTCTCGGCGCCCTTCCCATCATCCTCGCGAACCTCGTCACGCTGGTCCTCACACTCGCCATTCTCATCCTCAAACTTCGTTACCGCTCCTAGGGCGTTTCCCTGCGCCTCTGGTTCAGGCGGTTCGTCTGTGGGCGTTCCGCTGAGGCCTCCGCTCGCGGTTCCCCTTGACAAGATCAGCCCTCCTCTCCTAGAGTTTGCCTCGTTTCAAGACACCTTGGGTCAAGGGAAGAGGGTGTAAAACCCTCGCGGTCCCGCCGCTGTAAATGGGGACGAAACCCGCTGACGCCACTCGCGTGGCCGTGAAGCGTTGTTCGTGAAGCGTCTGGTTCCTGACGCGAGAGACGGTTCACGAGAGACGAATCACCGGCCTGCTGGGAAGGCGCGGGGAGTAGGACGAACCATGAGCCAGAAGACCTGCCCGAGGAAGACCCTTTATTCCCTCGTGGGCTGGGGAATAGGCGAGGATGATGGTGCGGGCAATCCTCAGGGTTCCACGTTGGCCCTGGGGATTTTTTTTATTTGCGCGCCGTCCGCCTGATCCCCGCTCGCTGCTGCGTTGCCGGCATCCTTGGAGTCGTCTGGTATGTGTTGCTCGCCTGTGTGGCACCCGCGTTCGCGCAATCACTGGAGGATGATGCGGTGATGAAACGCCGTCAACAAGGCATCCTCACGGGCATGCCGTTTATGGCCAACATCACGCCGCGCACGTTTGTCGACGATGCGGGGAGGAAACTCTATGTGGCCAAGGCGCCTGCGCGGGTGGTGTCGCTCGCGCCCAGCATCACGGAGATGTTGTTTGCGTTGGGACTGGATGAACAGATTGTCGGGGTGACCGAGTTTTGCGACTTCCCGCCGGCGGCCAAGACCAAATCCAAGGTCGGCTACGCCAATCCCGATCTTGAATCGCTGATCGCGCTTCGACCGGAGTTGATCGTTGCGCCCCGGGAGTTTCATCGGGCGACTGTGCTGGCCAAGCTGGAAGAACTCAAAATTCCGGTGCTGCTCTTGGAGGCCACCTCGTTAGAAAGCATTTTTTCGCATCTGCATACCTTGGGACGCATTTTCGATCGCGCCACGGCCGCACATGCGATGACTCTGGCGATGCGCAACCGGATGGCGGAACTCACCGCCAGAACGGAGTCGCTGGCACGTGTCCGGGTTTTGTATGTCATCAATAGCCAGCCGCTTATTACGGTGGGACCGGGTAGTTACATTCACCAGATGATCGGGCTTGCCGGTGGGCTGAATATCGCATCGGCGGCGAAGGCCTCCTACCCGCGTCTCACGATGGAAACGGTGTTGCGGGAAGATCCCGAAATCCTGCTGTTCCCCAGAGGGTCGGTCGAAACCGTGCCGCGGAGCGAGCAGGAGGCCTGGAGACGCTGGACGACGGTGACCGCCGTTCGGGACAACCGACTTCGTGAAGTGCCGGCCGACGCCCTCAACCGGCCGGGTCCGCGCGTCATGGAAGGGCTGGAGGCGCTGGCCAGGGCGATCCACCCCGAAGCCTTCGCGTCGGAACCGGCGCCGGGACAGCCATGATGCCGGCAGCCCGCCACCCCACGCCTCCCACGTCCCCCTTGACTGCCTCGACCTTGTCCGCCGGTATCGTGCCATCCGAGCCGCCCACGATCGCAGACGATCGGCCGGTTCAGGATTCGATCCTGACGCCCTCCCGTTGGTGGCGTGTGATGACGGTCCTGTCGCTCGTCGCTTGTCTCTTGGGCCTCGTCTGCCTGCAGGTGGGGACACAGTATATCGGAGTGGGGCGCATCATCGGCCTCTTCTCGTCGCTGCCGTTCGATCGACCGGTCGACGAGCGGATGGTCGATACGACCGGCGTCATTCTGTTTCAGGTCCGCCTGCCGCGCGTGATGCTCGGATTTTTGGTGGGAAGCTGTCTGGCCTCAGTCGGCGTGGCGCTGCAGGCCTTGCTCCGGAATCCGCTCGCCGATCCCTATGTGCTGGGGGTCTCCAGCGGGGCGGCTTTGGGTGTCGCCGTCGCCGTGTTGTTCGGTATCGGCGCCACGGTGCTGGCCTTGTCGATCCTGCCGGTGTGTGGATTTGTCGGCGGGCTCGTCGCCCTCGCGGTGATCTACCGGATGGCGGCGACCCATGAGCGGCTGCCGATTCACTCGGTGCTCCTGGCCGGGGTCATCCTCAATGCGATTTTTTCCGCGCTCATCATGTTCATCACTTCCATCATGGAGCCGAATCGATCGTTCGGCATGATGGCATGGTTGATGGGATCGCTCACCGCGCCGGCCTATCCGGTGCTGGCGGCCCTGTCCGGCTATTTGCTGATCGGGCTCGTGCTGCTCTTCAAGCACGTACGCGTGCTCAATATCTTGGCCTTGGGCGAAGAGCCGGCGCGCTCGTTGGGGATCGATACGGAACGTGTCAAACGGTTCATCTTTCTGGTGTCGGCCCTCATGACCGGGGCCGTAGTATCGTTCAGCGGCATGATCGGGTTCATCGGCATGATCGTGCCCCACGCCGTTCGTCTCGTACTCGGAGCCGACCACCGATTGTTGTTGCCGGCCTCGGCATTGGTCGGCGGCATGTTCTTGATGGTGGCGGATACGGCGGCGCGTACGCTGTTTGTGCCGTCTGAAGTGCCGGTTGGGGTGATCACGGCGTTGGCCGGCGGCCCCTTTTTCGTCTATCTCCTGGTGTGGCGAAAGGATCGATTGGCATGACGCGGATCGACTCCACCGCTCAGATCCCGGGAGGAGACCTGGAGTCGGGTCTGGTGGCGCACCAGGCCTATACCGTCGGCGGGATGCATTTCCGTTACGGACCATCGCGTCTACAGGGAGAACCGTGGGTACTGCGAGACGTGAGGCTGGACGTCGCGCAAGGCGAGATCCTGGGTATCGTCGGGCCCAATGGGTCGGGCAAAACCTCGTTGTTGAAACTGTTGGCGAAATTGGCTGTGCCACAGGAAGGCGAGATCGCCTTGTTCGGACAACCGTTGCGCAGCCTCTCCCACGAGCAGGTGGCGCAGACCGTCGCGGTGGTTCCGCAGGACAGTCCGCAGCTGTTTCCGTTCACGGTTGCAGAGACGGTCCTGATGGGGCGCTTTCCCCACCGTCGACGTTCGGGATGGAGTCTGGGCTTTGGTTGGGAGGATCGGGAGGATTGTCAGGCGGCGTCGCAGGCCATGGCCACGATGGACATCGCGCATCTTGCCGGGCGTGCCGTCACCGATCTGTCCGGAGGCGAACGGCAGCGTACCATGATTGCGCGGGCCTTGGCGCAAGCGCCCCGAGTGTTGCTGCTCGATGAACCGACGGCCTTTCTGGATCTGCAGCACCAGTTGGGCATTTGTGCGACGTTGCGCCGACTCTGTGACGAACGCGGGTTGACGGTGGTGATCGTGTCGCACGATCTGAACCTGGCCAGTCAGTATTGCGATCGCGTGGCGATGTTGAAGGCGGGGCGGATGTGTACGGTCGGCGCTCCCGCCGAGGTCATGTCGGTCGAGGTGCTGCGGGGGGTGTATGGCTGCGAGGTCTTGATCGATGCGCATCCGCAGTCGGGATTGCCGCGGATCACGTTGCCGAGGCAAGGGATGCCGTTCAGGGGTTGATCGGATGGTGCGGGAGGGGTTCGCGCCCGGCCCACCCGTGTGAGGAGAAGGGGCGCGTCATCATTGGAGAACGGAGTGTCAGGAAGACGCCGTCAGCGTCGGGGAAGATGGTGCAATTCCATCACGGTGCCGCCACTGTAAGCGGGGAGTGACTCTGCAATACGCCACTGTTTGGAGAAGCTGTCAGCCATCAGCGGTCAGCCATCAATCAGAAGCTGTTTGCTGAAGGCTGAATGCTGTGAGCTTTTTCGGTCGGGAAGGCGCGGAGCCGCGACGATCCGCAAGTCAGGAGACCCAACTGCCGGCTGTTACGACTGATCCCTTCGAGCGAAAGGGAGTGTCAGGATGTTGCTACGTATCAGGCCATGGTCTGCCTTGTTCCTGTTGGTGTGTGTCACAAGTGTCCCTCCTGTGTGGACGACAGCGGCGGTTGCCGACGAGCCCCCGGAGCCTGATCCTGTCGTGCAGGCCGAGGAAATCGTGATCTCGGCCACCAAAACCCCCTTGCCGGTAAGCCAGGTGACCAGCGCGGTCGAGGTCATTACGGCGCAGGATATGAAACGGCAGAACATCAGGAGCGTGGTGGACGCGCTTCGATTGGCCCAGGGTGTGGCGATGTTCTCCAATGGCGGTCCCGGTACCGAGGTGACGGCCAAGATTCGAGGCGGCGGGGCGAATCAGACCCTGGTGCTGATCGACGGCGCCATCGTCAACAGCGGTACCGTCGGCAGTTACAATTTCGCCAATCTGACGACCGACAACATCGAACGAGTGGAGATCCTCCGCGGCGCGCAGAGTATGTTGTGGGGATCCGACGCCATGGGCGGGGTCATCAACATTGTGACGAAGAAGGGGCAGGGGCCGCTTTCCGCCGCCGGCTTCATGGAGTATGGGTCGTTTGCTTCCCTTCGTGAAGGGGGCACGGTGTCCGGCAAGCAGGGAGCCGTCGACTACAGTCTCTCCCTCTCCCGCTGGGACATGTCCTCCTTTTCCGCCGTCAATTACCGGCGAGGGGCGACGGAGCGGGATTCGTACCGCAATTGGCAGGGCTCGGGCCGGATCGGCGTCGAGCTTCCGCATGACGGCCGGCTGGACTTCAGCATGCGCTGGATGAATTCCGATGTGCAGCTCGACAACCTGTCGGCTACGGCGCCGAGTGACGTGTACGGCTCGAAAATCCGCAGTCAGGAATATGTGTTCACCGGCAGTTATGAGCAGCCGATGACGAGCTGGTGGACGCAGAAACTGACGCTCGCCCGCTCTCAGGAGGCCTCGCTCTTTCTCCCCGGCACGTTGCAGCGGAGCCTGGTCAGCGGCGCGTTCAGCACCCCCTTCGGAGATCCGAACGAAACCCGTGTGCTCTCCAACCGCCTCGAGTGGCAGCATACTGTGCAGATCACGAAATTGCTGCTGCTCAGCGCAGGGTATCAATTTCGAGAGCAGCAGGGCGAGAACGACAGCGGGCTCACGAATCGCATTCTGAGCTCTCATGCGGGGTTTGCGCAGGCGCAAGTGAATCTCTGGGATCGGGTATTTGCCACCGCGGGTATCCGCCATGACAGCTACAATGTCTTCGGCGATGCGACGACCTATCGCGTCACCGGCGGGTACTACCACAAGGAAACGGACACGAAACTCCGCGCCGGGTATTCCACCGGCTTTCGCGCGCCCAGCATGAACGAACTGTATTTTCCGAATTTCGGCAATCCCAATCTGGGGGCGGAAAAAAGTCAGAGTATGGACGTGGGAATCGATCAGTATCTGTTCTCCAAGCAGATCAAGTTCACGGGAGGGTTCTTCTGGAACCGCTACCGGAATTTGATCACGACCACGTTCGATCCGGTCTTCTGCGCGCCGTTCAGCACATTCGGGTTTTGCCCGCAGCAGCTCGGGGAAGCCTCGACCAAAGGTTGGGAGGCCGGGCTTTCCTATACGTACACAAGCGACAAACCGTTTGTGAAGAGCCTCATTTTCCAGGCGCAATATACGAATACGCTCACGCGCGATCTGGATAGCCAGAGCCGGTTACCGCGCTGGCCGACCGATCAATGGAGCGCGACGATCAGCTATCAGCCCGTCGATCCGCTCTGGATCACGCTGATCGGCCGGTACGTCGGCTCGCGATACAATACCACCGGCGACCGGCAATCGCTGCCGGCGTTCGATGTGTGGTCGTTGGCGGTCACCTACGATGTCACGAAACAGCTTCAGGCCTATCTCCGGGCAGAGAACCTGTTCAACGAGAAGTACGAAGAAATCGCCAGCGCCGGCACACCCATCCGGTCGATTTTCGGCGGGGTGCGGGTCTCGTTCGGTGGGAAGTCATGAACAACCCATGAGATCCAGAGCATGAGGCAGCGTCCGCGTGTGATCATCGCCGGCACCCAGAGCGGTGTCGGCAAGACCACGGTCACTCTGGCGCTCATGGCCGCGTTGAAGGCGCGGGGGGTGGCCGTTCAGCCGTTTAAGGTCGGGCCGGACTTTATCGATCCGGGCCACCATCAAATGGCGACGGGACGGGCCTCGCGCAATCTGGATGGCTGGATGTTGGGGGAGGCCGCCAACCGGGCCATCTTTGCGCGCGCCTCAGCCGATGCGGACCTGTCGATCGTGGAAGGCATGATGGGACTGTTCGACGGCAGTTCTCCGATCCACGAGCTGGGCAGCACGGCTGAATTGGCGAAGCAGCTGAACGCGCCGGTGCTGCTGGTGATCGATGGCAACGCCATGGCCAGATCGGCTGCGGCCATGGCGTCCGGCTACGCATCATTCGACCCTGGCCTGAAGGTGATGGGGGTGCTCTTCAATCGCGTGCGGAGCGAGGGGCATTACCGATTATTGCGAGAGGCGGTGGAGGCTGAGACGGATCTGATGGTCGTCGGGTATCTGAGGCCGGACGAGTCAGTCACCATTCAGGATCGCCACCTCGGACTGAGGACCGCCATCGAGCAAGGCGCAGGCGATCTCTATGACCGGTTGGGTCGTTCCGCGACAGACACCATCGACGTGGAACGCGTCGTGGCTCTGGCTCGGTCTGCCGGTGCCGTCCCGGGAGAAGATCTTCCTTTGGCGAGGCTGGGGGCAGCGCGGCAATCGGTTCGTGTCGGCGTGGCGTACGATGCGGCGTTTTGTTTTTACTATCAGGATAATCTGGATTTGCTGGAAACCGCGGGGGCCGAGCTCGTGATGTTTTCACCGTTGCGCGATCGCAGCCTGCCCGATGTCGATCTACTCTATCTCGGTGGCGGGTATCCAGAACTATACGGTGAAGATCTGGCGGCCAACGTAGACATGCGGACCGCGGTGCGGACATTCAGCGACCGGGGCGGGGCGATCTATGCCGAGTGCGGCGGACTGATGTATCTGACGCAGGCGATCCGCGATCCGGCGGGACACCGGCACGAGATGGTCGGCGCCGTGCCTGCCGAGGCGGTGATGCGCCGGAACACGATGACGCTAGGGTATCGAACCCTGCGATTGACAGAGCCTTGCCTGCTCGGTCCGGAGGGAACGGTGCTGCGAGGGCATGAGTTTCACTATTCGCTGCTGGAGCCGGCCGGCACACTGCAGTATACCGGTGCGCTGTCTGATGCGGACGGCAAGCCGGCGGGACCGGACGGAGTGATGAGACGAAACACGTTGGCGTTGTATAGTCATCAGCATTTCGGCAGTTGCCCGGAGGTGGTTGGGCATCTGCTTGGAGCCGCGCGACGAGCGCGCCGGGATATGGCACCGGTGCGGACGGTCTGACATGACGGAACAGGACGACCATACTGCCAGAATGCAGCGCCTGAAAGCGTCGGTGGACCGTCGTATTGAGGCGGCTCAGGAGGAGAAGGGCTTGCTGATCGTCCATACCGGGGCGGGGAAGGGCAAGACCACCGCTGCGCTCGGCATGGCCCTCCGCGTACTGGGCCATGGGATGAAGGTGGCGGTCGTGCAATTCATCAAAGGCGCCATCGACACGGCCGAGGAGCGGATGCTCAGGTCATTCGGCGAGCGCGTGACCTTTCTTCGGATGGGCGAGGGGTACACCTGGGAAACACAGGATCGTGAGCGTGATACCAGATTCGCCCGGGAGACCTGGGCCACGGCCTGCGAGTTCATGCGCGATCAGTCTTATGCGATGGTCATCCTGGATGAGTTTAATATTGTGCTGCACCACGGATATGTGGCGGTGACCGAGGTTCTGCCGTGCTTGCTGCAGCGACCGGCGATGCAACACGTTGTCGTTACCGGCAGAGGGGCACCGGCTGGGTTGATCGAGGCCGCAGATCTTGTGACCGAGATGAAGCAGGTGAAGCATCCGTTTCGCAACGGCATCAAAGCGCAGGCGGGGGTCGAGTTTTGAGAGGGCCGGTGACCAAAACCTGTGAGCACTGCCGGCAGCCGTTCGAGTGCGTGGGGTACCAATGCTGGTGCGGGACGCTCGGGATTAGTGAAGCCCAGATGGATTGGATTGCGGCGCGCTACCAGGACTGCCTCTGCCCAGCCTGCCTGCAACAGGTGGCGGACGGGACGTTGGGACGGGAGCGTCCACCGGGAATGTCTTGATGACAGGGGATCCCGCAGGCCGTTGCGACGTTCGGAACAGGACTGCGGACGAAATACAGGAAAGGATTGGGGAACACGTATGCGAATCACCAAGGTCTATACAAGAACCGGCGATGCGGGCCAAACGAGACTGGCCGGGGGGCAACAGGTGTGGAAGGACTGTCTGCGTGTGGAAGCCTATGGCACGGTCGATGAGTTGAATGCCTCAGTAGGATTGGTCCGGGCGATGAACGCCGAGGGCGGATGCACGTCTCCGGCCTCCGCGCACCTCGAGGCAGACCTGCGCTGGATTCAGAACAAGTTGTTCGACGTCGGAAGCTTGCTCGCTACGGCTCCAGGCCAGAGTTTTCCGAACATGCCGAAAGTGACCGAGGGCGATGTGACCAGGCTCGAGCAGATGATCGATCGCTGTCAGGAGGAGCTGGCTCCGCTCAAGGAATTTATTCTGCCGGGCGGCGGAAAAGTCTCGGCCACGTTGCACCAGGCGCGGACCATTTGTCGGCGGGCTGAACGCATCTGCATCCGGCTGAGCCGGGAAGAAGACGTTGCCGCGGAACTCAACAAGTATCTGAATCGATTGAGCGACGCCTTGTTTGTGATGGCGCGCTGGGTGGCGAAGACCCAGGGTGAACCGGAGTTTTTGTGGCAACGTGAAACCGATGCCTCCGGTAAGTAAGTCGAGGAGACCGCGATCGCGTTCGCAGTCCCGTCTCATTCTGGTGCTGGGCGGAGCGGCCTCGGGAAAAAGCCAGGCGGCATTGGACAAGGCCGGCCGTAAGGGACCGAAAGCGTTCGTGGCGACCGGGCAAGCGCTGGATGGCGAAATGAAGGCGCGCATCGAGCGGCACCGGGCGACACGTGGGGACGATTGGTCGACGGCGGAGGTGCCTCGATCGTTGACGGATTGGTTTCGGTCGGAGGGCTCGCAGTACCGCACGATCGTGGTCGATTGCCTGACCCTGTGGGTGAGCAATGTCTGTGGCCCCCGCATTGTCGGGACAGAGCTGACCGGCACCGTGGATGAACTGGTCCAGGCGATTCGGCGGACTCCCGCGAGGGTCGTGCTGGTGAGCAACGAACTGGGGTTTGGATTGGTGCCGATGAGCCGGGCTGCGCGCGCCTTCCGGGATCTTGCCGGCCGCGTGAATCAGCAATTCGCCGCCGCGGCCGACGAAGTGTATGTTGTCATTGCTGGCCAATCGCTCAGACTGAAATGACGAGGAGCATGACGTGATGACGTTCGAGGAGACGGTGCGACTGATTCAACCGGTTGATGCGCAGATTGCCGCGAGAGTTCAGGCTCGGCTGGACGGGTTGACCAAACCCCTCGGGAGTCTCGGGCGGTTGGAAGAAACGGCGGTGCGGTACGTCGCGATCACGGGCGAGGCAAAACCGAATGTGCCGCGCGGGGTCGTCTTTACGTTTGCCGCCGATCACGGAGTGGCGATGGAAGGCGTGAGTGCCTATCCCCGTGAGGTGACACCGCAGATGGTCCTGAATTTTCTCCGGGGCGGCGCCGGGGTGAACGTGTTGGCGCGGCATACGGGGGTCGAGGTTCGGGTGGTGGATATCGGGGTAGCCTATGACTTCGGCATCATTCCTGGCCTGATCCGGAAAAAGGTCATGCGGGGGACGAGGAACCTGCGGCGAGAACCGGCGATGAGTCGAGCAGAAGCCACGCAGTCGATCCAGATCGGGATCGATCTGGCGACCGAGGCGGCGCGGGAAGGCATCGGGTTGATCGGTACCGGCGAGATGGGCATCGGCAATACGACTCCGAGCGCGGCGATCGCAGCCGTGATGACCGGTCGGGCTGTGGCCGAGGTCACGGGACGCGGCACCGGCATCGATGACGCCGGTCATATCCACAAAATTCAGGTCATTCAGGAGGCGCTGGATCGGCATCGCCCAGACCGGGCTGACGCACTCGACGTCGTCGCCAAGGTGGGCGGGCTGGAAATTGCCGGGCTGGCCGGTGTAATTCTTGGGGCCGCGGCGGCGCGGGTGCCGATCGTGTTGGATGGGTTTATTGCGGGCGCGGCGGCCTTGATCGCGGCGGGGATTCAACCGCTCTGCTGCGACTATCTGATCGCCTCGCATCGATCGGTTGAACGGGGGCACCAGGTCATCTTGGATCACCTCGGCCTCAAGGCGCTCTTGGATCTCGACCTGCGGCTGGGAGAGGGAACGGGGGCCTGCCTCGGCATGGGGCTGGTGCAGGCATCGATCAAGATTCTCACCGAGATGGCGACCTTTGGCGAAGCCGGTGTTTCGGGTCGTGAGGCGTGACAGGTGAAGCGTGATATGCCGAGCGAAGGGACCGGGGATACGGTGGTTTCGTCTCCGGTGGAATCCGGGCTCCGCGCGGAGCTTCCGCGTCGCGACGGTGCTCCCGCGTCGCCAGTTGGACATGATCTGGTCCGCCCGTTCATCCTGGCCTGGCATTTTCTCACCGCCATTCCGATCAGCCGTCGCCACCATGATGTGACGGCGGAGGAACTGGCGGCATCGATGGCCTGGTATTCCACGGTGGGGCTGATGATCGGCGGGGTGCTGGCGCTGATCGACCAGGGCTTGCGCTGGTGGGTGGCGCCTGAGGTCGTGAACGTGTTGTTGCTCGTCCTGCTGGTGTTGCTCACGCGCGGGCTCCATCAAGACGGACTCGCGGACACAGTCGATGGATTGGCGGGGGGACGGACGGTGGGCGACCGGCTGCGTATCATGCGCGATCCGAGTATCGGGGCACTTGGCGCGACCGGGCTGTTTCTGTCGCTCTTGCTGCGTTATGCCGGCCTACTCGCCCTTCCGCAACCCTGGCGTCTTCCTGCGTTGCTCTGCATGCCGGCGGTGGGGCGTTGGGCCATGGTCTGCGTGGCCTGGGGCTCTCCCTCTGCGCGGCGCGATGGAGGCTTGGCATCGGCGTTTCTCATGAACCTGTCATGGCACCATGTTCTGCTCTGCAGCCTGGTGTTAGTCGTGGCCCTCAGCGCAGCCTTGGGCGCAGTGTCGTCATTGGTCACGATGGGATTGGGAGTGGCGCTGATCCTGTTGGTACGGCAGGGATGCCGCGCCTGGTTCGGCGGCGTGACCGGCGATCTCCTCGGTGCCACCAATGAGCTGATCGAGATCCTGTTTCTCCTCTTCGTGCCGGTCTTGGTGATGACTCGATGACCGGCATCGAATTATCGCTCGCAGCGGTGCTCGATGTTGCGGTGGGAGATCCCCGCTGGTTGCCCCATCCGGTGCGGGGGATGGGTGTGGTCATCGGTTGGATCGATCATCGTATCCGCACCATCTGCCGGAGCGAGCAGGCCCTCCAGATCGCCGGCGTCTGTCTGGCGCTCGGTCTTCCTGCGGCGGTCTATGGCGCTGCCACATGGGTGATGACTCAGGCTCTTGCGAGCCACCCGATCCTGGGACAGGCGATCGGCGTCGGCCTGGCCTCGACGACATTAGCCGGGCGCGATCTCTACGACCATGTTCAGAGGGTAGCCGGGGCCCTGGCGGCCGGCGATCTGGCCGGAGCGCGAAAGGCGGTTGCCATGATCGTGGGGCGGGACAGCGCCGCGTTGACGGAGCCGGAGATTGCGCGCGCGACCGTCGAGACCATTGCCGAAAGCGCCTCGGACGGGATCATTGCCCCGCTGGTCTATCTGTCGCTCGGCGGCGCGCCGCTGGCGCTGGCCTATAAGGCTGTCAGTACGCTCGACTCCATGATCGGACATCGCGATGAACGGCATGAACATTTCGGCTGGGCCTCCGCCCGGTTGGATGATGTGCTGAACTGGGTGCCTGCTCGACTGACGGGCGGCTTCATCGCGCTGGCTGCCGGCTTGTCCACCGGGCAGTGGCATCGCATCCATGAGAGTTGGTACATCCTGCATCGGGACGGGGACAAGCATGCCAGTCCCAACAGCGGTCAGCCGGAAGCCGCGATGGCCGGGGCGTTGGGGGTGCAACTCGGAGGGCGGAACTATTACGACGGCGTCCCCCACGATGCCGAACGGATTGGTGATGGGTCGGCGGAGGTGGCTCCCGAACATATCGATCAGGCAACCCGCATCATGCTGGTCACCTATGCGCTCGGTCTGTTCTTTGCCGTGTTGTCCTTGTGGGTGTCATGAGGCGGGCGGTCCATGGCGGGGATGTGTACGGCGCAGCTCGTGAACTGGGACGCGCGCCCGATCGATTGCTCGATTTTAGCGCGAGCATTAATCCGCTAGGTCCATCACCGGCCGTCCTCCGGATGCTCAGTCGTGCGAGGACCGTGCTGTGCCATTACCCCGATCCGCTGTGCTGGGATCTTCGGCAGGCACTCGCAGCCTTCTGGCGCCGTTCACCCCAGGCATTTCTCATTGGAAACGGTTCGACGGAGTTGATCCATCTTCTGCCCGTAGCCTTGGGAATTCGGCATCTGTTGGTGATCGGTCCGACCTTCTCGGAATATGCGGCGGCGATGGCACGAACCGGAGGGCGGATCAGCACGGTGCTGGCCGGGCATACGGATTCCTACCGGCCCAGGCTGGAACGGGTTTTGGAGGCCATGCGACAGACCGGACGAGCGGGGAGGAGATCGCGTCCCCTCGATGCCGTGCTGCTCTGCAATCCCAATAGCCCGACCGGCGTCGCCTGGGAGGCAGAGGCCGTGCGGAAGTTGGCTCGTGAGGCAGCGCGTCTCGGACTCTGGTGTGTGGTCGACGAATCGTTTGCTGACTATTGTGAGTCGGTGTCGATTCTTGGAAGAACCCTCCCTCCCAGGACCATTGTGCTGCGCAGCTTCACCAAGTTTTATGCGTTGCCGGGCCTCCGTGTGGGGTATGCGGTTGCATCGCCCGTCGTGGTGCAACAACTCAGCGAGCAGCAACCTCCCTGGTCTGTCAACATGCTGGCGCAGCAAGTGGCCGTGGCGGCTTTGCAGGACGATCGACATCGCCGGCGCAGCCTGCAGTTCATGGATCGAGAACGGATCAGGTTACAGCGTGGGCTTGAACGGCTGTCCGGCGTCCGGGTGTTTCCAACCAAGGCGAATTTCATTCTGTTGGAACTGCCGGTCGGACAGCAGGCCACCCGAGTGGTGTCGGTGCTGCGACAGCAGGGGCTGTTGCTGCGCGACTGTACGCAAGTTCCGGGATTGAACGATCGCTCGTTGCGAGTGGCGGTGCGAACAAGACGCGAGAATGATCGGCTCCTGAAGGCCTTGTCGTGTGTGTGACGAGTGGCAGAATGAGCGGACATCGGTCGGATCGCTTCTCAACTCAGTCGCGCATAGCCCGCGAGACGCTGATCCTTGATCTGGGGACCCGCATGCGTGTCTTGTCCTCGGCACCACGGGGCGGAGGCCTGCGAACCACTCGCTACATTCTCAATCATCAGGTGCCCTCGAATCCCGCACCGAATGTCGAAGGGAGAACGTGGGAGCATCCTTCTCGCTATCTGCGGCGGCTTGCCGGCTTACTTGCTGTTGAGCCGGATTGCGTCGGCCTGATGACGGCGGTGCCCATGACGCAGGTGGTGAGCCGCCGAGAGGAACGAGATGATCTCTGGGTGGAATGTTTTGCCACCGTCGGGATTACCAATGCCGTGCGGGCCGGTGAACCGCCTGGTCATGGGGAAGGGCCTGTGTGGCACGGCAAGGCCGGAACAATTAATCTGATTGTGGTGACGAACGCCTGCCTGGCGGGTCCGGCGCTGGTCGGTGTGGTACAGGTCGCCACGGAGGCGAAGACCGGCGTCTTGCGCGATCATGCCGTCTCCAGCTGGTCCGGTTCGCCCGGTGCGACAGGGACGGGGACGGATGCGGTAGTCGCCGTCTGTGCCCTGCGTGGACGTGGTCCGTGGCATGCGTATGCGGGGACGCATACCGACCTCGGTTCTATGATCGGCCTTGTGGTGAGCGACTGTGTGATCGAAGGGCTCGCACGCGCCGCGCAATGGGCGGCGACGCATCGCCGGTAAATCAGGCTGGAGTGCGATGGCTCACGCTACACGTGCCAGAGCGATAGCTGTTCTCGGGACCGGCTCCGATGTCGGAAAGAGCCTGGTGGTGGCTGGTCTCTGCCGATTGCTGCATCGGGCGGGAATCAGGGTAGCCCCGTTCAAGGCGCAGAACATGTCGCTCAACTCGTTCGTGACTTCGGAAGGCGGAGAAATCGGGCGCGCGCAAGCGTTGCAGGCTGAGGCGTGCGGCCTTGCTCCTCATGTGGACATGAATCCGATTCTGCTGAAACCGGAATCCGATGCCAGGGCGCAGGTGGTGGTACAGGGGAAGGTCCATTCCACGTTGGACGCGCAGGCGTACTTTTCGCGCGGCCGGAATTCGACATTATTCCAGGCAGTGCGGAGCAGCTACGAACGGCTCGCCGCGCACTCTGACGTGATCGTGATCGAGGGGGCCGGCAGCGCCGCCGAAGTGAATCTGCGTGACCGTGACTTGGTCAACTGGGCGACGGTGGAATTAGCGGATGCCCGAGTGGTCTTGGTGGGCGATATCGATCGCGGCGGCGTGTTTGCCCAAGTGATCGGGACGCTGGACCTTATCACGCCGGAGGAACGCGCCAGGGTCTGCGGGCTCGTGATCAACAAATTTCGCGGCGACCGGGCACTCTTTGCAGACGGGGTCCGGTTTCTCCATGAGCGGACGGGGATTCCGGTACTGGGCGTGCTGCCCTTTCTTCGTGACCTCACGCTGGATCAGGAGGACAGTCTGGGTGTCGAAGCGCGGCATCAGGCGGCCTTTGCGGACGATCGCGTGAACATCGCGGTCCTGTTGCTGCCGCACATGAGCAATTTCACGGATTTCAACCTGTTGATCCAAGAAGCCGATGTGGCCCTTCGGTACGTCGCGACGCCGGCAGAGGCGGCGGGAGCCGATGCAGTGATCATCCCCGGGTCGAAGAGCACGTTGGCAGACCTGGCCTACCTGCGCGCGAAGGGGTTTGACGCGGTCGTGCGGGACCATGTCCATCGCGGACGGGAGTTGCTCGGGATCTGCGGCGGTTACCAAATGTTGGGCAGTCGGATTGCCGATCCCGATGGCGTAGAGACCGGCGGGCAGGCCACCGGATTGGAATTGTTGCAGATCGACACCATCATGATGCCGGAGAAAATCACTGGACAGGTCGACGCCTCTGCGCTGCATCTTCAGGACGAAGGCCCGGTGTCGGTCCGCGGGTACGTCATTCACATGGGACGCACAGATTCCGGTCCCCATCGTCCCTGTTTTCATCTCCATCGGAACGCGGTGCAATCCACCGATCAGTTTCATGGCGGGGGGCCGGACGGTGGCTCCTTGGACGGAGCTGTGCGGGAGGATGGGCTGGTCTGGGGCACCTATCTTCACGGACTGTTCGATCGCCCGGAGTTTCGGCGTACCTGGTTGAATCGACTGCGTCGTAGAAAAGGACTCGTGCCGGTGGAGCGCGCACGTTCTCAGCAAGTGAACGACACCCAACGGCATGTGCTGGACCGCTGGGCCGACCATGTTGAGCAGCACCTCGATCTCACTCCAATCTGGACCATCCTTCGTTCACAGACGGGCCGGTAATCGCTGACCGTGGAACAGAGGTGGCCCAGACGGTCATTTTGACGCTTCCCTTCCAAAGCGACCAAACTTTGGCGCTCCCTTCATAATCTTGAACAGCGAGGGTGCCGGGTTGGTTCTGTGCCACAACTCGGGGGAGCGTCGTTTCCCGCACCGATTCATCCGCAAAATCGCCGACTTCATGCTCGGGCCTCGATCTGGCTCCTTCGCGCTAAGTATGTGTTTTGTTTGGCACCAATTGTGCACAAGCCTGCCCGGGGTCACAGGGGACTGACGCGGGCTCCCCGTGTCCATACAATTGTCAATCGATATTTTTGCGCTATCTTTGACAATAGATCAGCGGACTTAGGCGATGGCGTGTTCCGGGCGACCGGGAGGCAGGGAGAAGGAGGGGCCATGGCGAACCATTGCATCAGCAGAATCCTGGTGGCGGTACTGACGGCGACAAGTATCGGGATGGCCGTGCCCGTATCGGCCAATACCGAAGTGGAAACGGCCGAACTGCTCATCAAATTGGTGCAAGTCGGACGCGGCGTCCTCTCAGAACACCAGGCGATTATCAACGACTCCAGCAAAGGCGACAAGGGATTTACCGGCGACTTCGTGGCCAATCAGGTGATTGAACGCTTTCGCAAAGCGACGAAGATCGATTTGAGCCGGCCTGCAACGGTGCCGCAGGGGCCGTTGTTCCTTGCCATGGTGGAATCGGAAAAGGAAGTGATCGATGAGGCGCAGCCCGTGATCAACAAGCAGGGGGTCGGGTTTAAGGGCATGATCCCCGCGGTCTTCGCCAGAAAATCCGGCGAGCGGTTTTTTCGTAAAACCGGAATTCGCGTGAAGCTGACCAGTACGGACTATCGGTATCCCGGAAATCGCCCGGATGATTTTGAGGCCGAAGTGTTGAGACTCTTTGCCGACACGCGCCATCCCAAGGGGCAGCCGTACAGCCGAACGACGATGCTCGACGGACGGCCGGTGCTGCGCATGATGGACCCGGAGTATGCCGCGACCACGTGTCTCAGCTGTCACGGCAATCCCAAGGGTGATCGCGATGTGACAGGGGCCAAAAAAGAGGGTTGGCATGAAGGGGATCTCGCCGGCGCCATCAGCATTGTTATTCCGATGAAATAGATCCAGGCGCTGGGCAGGTCAGCGATCGTCGCACACATTTAGCCGGTTTGGAGGGGCACGCATGAGTAAGATCGTCGTCGTGGATGACTCGTACGCCGAGTTGCAGTTGATCGAAGGGTATCTGAAGTCCGCTAACCATACGGTGGTCTCCTATCCCAATGCCGACAAATTGGAAGACAAGTTGGCATTGGATAAACCGGATGTGATCGTGTTGGACGTGGTGATGCCCGGCCGCAATGGATTTCAGGCTTGTCGCGACCTGAAGAGTGACGACCGCTTCAAGGGGATCCCGATCGTGCTGTGCACGTCCAAGGGGCAGGAGAGCGACAAGTTTTGGGGGCAACAGCAGGGCGCGAACGGCTACGTGGTGAAACCATTCAAGGCCGAAGACCTGGTCGCCGCAGTGAAGCGGGCGTTGAATTAACTCATGAGCGACGTCCCCACCATTCCATCTCAATCTGTCGCGTCAGCTCAGGGTACAGGAATCCCCGGCGCATCAAGATCGTCCGCTTCGTCGACCGACCGTCCGCTGCGGATGTGCGTGCTGACGCTCGGCGGCGAACTGTTCGCGATCGATCTTCGCCATGTCAGTGAAGTCTTTGAGGTGGAGTCCGTGACTGCCGTGCCGAGCATGCCTAGCTACTTCACAGGCGTGACCAACCTACGGGGAACCGTCATCACCCTGGTGGATTTGCGGGGCAGCCTCGGCCTCTCGACCGGACAGTCGTCGCTGCCGTTCGCGGTGGTGGTCCGTCATGGCGCGAGGCAGGTCGGCGTGCTTGTCGACCATGTTCCGGAAATTCACACTGTCGCACGGGAGCAACTGCTGCCCGCCATGCAGGCCGGGCCTACCGGTGCGCGTCCCTGTGTGTCGGCGGTGCTTCGCGTGGATCAGCGTCTCGGGGGAGTGCTGGAAGTTCCGCAGGTCTTTGCGCAGGTGGACGGAGGCAGTGCGGCATTCCCGGTGATCTAAACGACTACGCCATACAGGTTCGTTTGCCGATCGAGGAGGGAGCTGACCGAGCGGCAGGCGAATCGCTGGAACAGCAGTAACAAGGAGGAGTGCACGATGATCGGCCAAGGCGTCACGAATCGATTTCAGGACATGAAGACACGATCGAAGCTGTTTCTCGGCTTCGGTCTGGTCAGTCTCATCATCATGATCATGGCCAGTGTCGGTGTGTTCACGCTGCAGCAGTTGAGTACGCACTCCCAAACGGTGTACGCGGACTACACCGTATCTTTGGCCGATTTTGCTCAGATGGGAACGGCGCTGACCAAGCATCATCAAATTCTGCTGGACGTGGCCTCGGCGACGAAACAGGGGGACTTTGCTCAGGACGCGGCCAAGCTCCCTGCGCTCAAAGCGGAGATTGAAAAAGCGGTCAATCGCTACAAGAGCACCAACCTGCGCGTGTCGCGGACGGGGCGAGACGAACAGGCCGACCTCGCCCTGTTCGAGCCGGCTCTGAAGAAATACTTTCAGGATGCCGCCGGCGCTCTGAGCGCTCTGGCCGACAGTTTCGATCGCAACACGCTTTCCGCATCTCAAGCTGAGCAAATGCGCGCGCTCGGTGTCCTGGCACTGACGGTCAACCTGACGCCGTCGTTCGACAACGTCGTGAAGCGACACAACGAGCAAGTGACGACCATTGAGGCGATTGCCAAAGACCTCAACGACGATGCGCAGGCGCTCGCGACCAACGGTACGTTCATTCTTGTGGTCGGCGGTGTGGTGGCGGTGGGACTCGGGTTATTCGTCGGTTACCTCCTGGCGATGTTCTTGTCCCGCAACATTACACACATTGCCAACGTAGCGACTCAGGCCGCCGGCGGCAACCTGCAGGCGCGCGCGAAGATCGAGTCGCACGATGAGTTGGGACAAATGGCCACCGCATTCAATTCGATGCTCGACCGTATTACCTCGCTGGTGTCGACCGAAGAAGAACGCGACCTCATGCAGAAGCGTCTCATGCAATTCCTTGTGCTCGTCTCCGAGGTCGGTAAGGGAGACCTCACCAAGCGAGGCGAGGTGACGGCCGACATGTTCGGAAACCTGGCCGACGGGTTCAACCTTATGATCGCCCGATTCGGACAGTTGTTGAAGCAGGTGCGGGAAGCGGCCGACCGGGTAAACAAGTCAGCAGGAACCTTACGAGATTCGGCCGGGCAGATGTCGGGAACGGCCAGAGCTCAGGCGGAGGAGTCGGTGCGAACCTTGGGCGCGGTCGAGCAGTTGGCCGCCGGTATGCGTCAAGTCGCCAGCACAGCCGGTGCGTCATCCGAGTCCGCGAAGCAGGTGTTGTCCGCGACCGAGCGCGGAAACGTTGCGGTGCAGGAAACGGTGCGCGACATGCAGAGTATTCGTTCCGCGGTGCAACGCATGTCCAAGCAGGTCAAAGGCCTCGGCGACCGCTCACTCGAAATCTCACAGATCGTGTCGACGATTCGAGAGATCGCCAATCAAACCAACCTCCTCGCGCTCAATGCCGCCATCGAGGCGGCGGGCGCAGGTGAGGCCGGTGCACGGTTCGCGGTCGTCGCCGATCAAGTCAGAAAACTGGCGGAAAGTTCCACCCAAGCGACCCGCGAAATCGCCGACCTGGTGAAAGTCATTCAGACCGAAACGCAGGATGCCGTGGTGGCGATGGAGCACGAAACTCAGGCGGTGGAAGCAGGATCGGCCTCCGCCCTTCGAACCGGCGACGTGTTCGCGGAAATTTCCGACATCGCGAAGCGGTCATCCGAATTGGCACAAAATATCGCCGGTGCGGCATCCGACCAAACGGCCTCGACGGAAAAGGTCGGTCGAGCGATCAAGGAGTTTACCGGCGGTGCCGTGGCGACCCAGAAGCAGACAGATTCGACCCGGTTGACCATCGAAGACATGGCCAAACTGGCCGAAGGTCTCAACTCGTCGGTCGCCCAGTTCAAGCTGGTGTAGGGAGACTCTCAAAGAGCGGCGTCGCCGCTCGGATGTGAAGTGACGCAATGAGCGCTGATTTTGACCGCGACCAGCTGTTGGGCATCTTCGTCGCCGAAGCCGGTGACGATATGGCCAAGTTCTGGAAGGCGTTGCACCCTGAGGATAAGGGGACTCCTGCCCCCGCCGACGTTGCGGACTTGCATACTGTCGGACACAAATTGAAGGGGGCGGCGCTGCTGTATGGGTTTCCAGGTCTTGGGCGACTCGGCGCGTTGCTGGAGGAGACCTTGGAACGAGTCGGGGAGATCGCTCCCGACGCATGGCCCCAAGCCATCGAGGTCATGCGTGAGATTGTCGTCTCCTTTCGGGCGCAGGTCGCCCACATCGGGCGTGGGGGAGGGGAAGACGCGTCAGTCGTCGAAGGCTTTGTCCGCCGTTGTGCCGCTGTGCTGCCTGAGGCGGCGAGGGAGTCGGCATCAGATTCGGTCCAAGCCCTGACTGCTCCCGCCGACGACTATCTCATCCCTATCATTGATGACGAGGTCTTGTCCTACTTCTCTCCTGAAGCGGAGGAATACCTCAACACCATTCAGACGCTGCTCCGGCGGTTGGAACAACACATGGCCGATGCCGATACGATTCATCAGTTGTATCGAGTCGCGCACACGCTCAAGGGGTCTGCCTACACGGTCGGCTGTCAGGTGGTAGGAGATGTGGCCTATCCGATCGAAACCTGCATGACCGCAGTCCGTGAGGGCACCGCCGGCATGGCGCCACATTGGATCGCGACGATTCGGCATGCCGTGGATGTGATGCGGACGTTGATGGCACGAGAGCCGAAGCAGTTGCCGAAGTTGCGGCAGGACGTCCCCTGTATCCTGGCCATGCTTCACGATCTGCAGCAGGGTGGGAACCATTCCAACGACGCCGAACCATTCGGAGCGCGGCAGGAGCAGGTTGCTTTGCAGGCGGGGGCGGCACAAGCCGTGGAGTCGGCGGTGCCTGTCCACTCCACTGCGGCAAATCACGACCAAGAACTGCCCGAAGCCTACTTGATCCCTTCGCTCGATGCGGAGGTGATTTCGTATTTCGCTCCGGAGGCTCAGGAGTATCTCGACAGTCTCGAGGCCGATCTGTTGCGGGTAGACCAGGACGCAACCAATCCGGACACGATTCATCAGTTGTTTCGCACGGCTCATACGTTGAAGGGGTCGGCCTATACCGTCGGTTTCCAATCGATCGGAGATCTGACCCATCACATCGAAGACTTCATGGGGGCGGTTCGCGAGGGGCGTCTCCAGTTTCGTCCTGGCCATACGGATGTATTACTCCGTGCGATCGATGTGATTCGAAGCCTCATGCGGCGTGATCCTTCCCTCCTGAGTCGAACCAGACAGCGGTTCGCCGCGTCGCTGCTGGAACTCACGAATTTAGGCGGTGCGTTCCCAGCGGTGGCTTCCGTACCTAAGTCCTCGCAGAACCTTACCGAGGTGATATCTGAAAGTGAGGCAGCCGAAAACGACGGCGCGGATGCGGTCGCATCAGGGGAAGGAAAAACGGGAGAAGAGCGGGAGGTAATCCGTGTCAGCCGCGACCGTTTGGAACGCCTGCTGAATCTGGTCGGCGAATTGGTCATCGATCGAGGCCGTCTCGAACAACGTCTTCGGACGTTGAATCAACTTGCCATGCAGGTTCTGGCCAACAAAAATCGTTTGACCGATGCCGTGCGCACCTTCGAGGACAAACACACCTTTTCCTTCCAGCCGTCTCCGGCGCCTGCCGAGGGAGGGATACCTCCGGAGGTGTCGGGAATCAGCGATTTCGGCAGTCTGGAGTTCGATCGGTACGACGACTTCAATATTCTGGCGCGTCGAATCAGCGAAGTGACCGCCGATATTTCGGAATCCATGGCACAGCTGTCCTGGTCGATCCACCGCGCGCAAGACGACATGGGGTCGCTGCAGCAGTTGACCTTGAGCATGCGCGATGAAATCGCGCGCGCGCGTATGGTGCCGATCGGAACACCTTTTACCCGGTTTCGTCGCGCTGCCCGGGAGATGGCGAGAGCCACGGGGAAAAAGGTCAATTTGGTGATCTCCGGTGAACAGACCGAAATCGATACCGGTGTTGTGGAGCGGTTGGTCGATCCGTTGGTTCATCTCGTGAGGAACGCGGTGTACCACGGTATCGAGCCGGCGGCCCTCCGTGTCGCGCAGGGAAAACCGGCGGCCGGCACGATTTATCTTCACGCCGCCCATCGAGGCAATTCTGTGCTCATTGAAGTGGAGGACGATGGGGCCGGCCTCGACCTCGCAAAGATCCGAGCGAAGGCGGTGAAGTTGGGTCTGGTGAGGCAGGACGTAGCCGAGACGCTTCCCGAAAGTGAAGTGATCAAGTTTATCTTTTTGCCGGGCTTCTCCACCGCTGACGCCGTCGGCGGGCACGCGGGACGCGGCGTCGGTATGGATGTGGTGAAGCGTGTCATCGAGACGATGAACGGCCACATCGAGGTGGAGTCGGTGTACGGGCAGGGCACGAAATTTACGATGCATTTGCCGCTCACCCTGCTGATCGCGACGGCGTTGGTGGTGCGGGCCGGCGGTGAGCGGTACGCGATTCCCCTCCCGAGTGTGCGGGAAGTGACCATGTCCGCCTCCTCGACGATGCAGCAGATGGGGGATCGCTCCGTATTACAAATCGGGGACGAGGCGATCGAAGTCCACCCGCTGGCAAGTCTCATCCGCCGGGAAGCAGGCACCATTCAGGGCGTCTCCCCCGTGGTCGTCGTACGGACCTCCACCGGCGTCCTCGGATGTGCCGTGGACGAACTGCTGGGGCGCCAGGAAATCGTCATTAAGTCTCTGGGCGGTCTGAAGCCGTATGAACGGTCGGTGTTCGGCGGTGCTACGATCGACCCGGAAGGCCGCGTGATTCTCGTATTGGACGTCAGCCGCCTGACGACGCGCGAGTATCATGACGCGTTGTCCAACAGCCACACCTTGGGCCTGACAGCTCATCCGGAGCCGCCGGTTTCTCCCGATTCAACACCGCCCACGGCCACTCAATTGCCGCTCCTGTTGATCGATGACTCGCTCAGCATCAGGAAGTTCGTCGGTCGGATGTTGGAGTCTGCCGGGTATAGGGTGGACACGGCGACCGACGGCGAAGAAGGGTGCCGGAAAGCCATGGTGCAGCCGTATCAGCTCATCATTACCGATCTCGAAATGCCGAAACTGAATGGCTATGAAGTGATTCAGGCTCTTCGCGCGCGGCCTCAGACCCACAGTACGCCGATTCTGGTGATGACCACGCGGGCAGGAGAAAAACATCGACAGATGGCCGTCAGTGTCGGCGCGTCCGGCTATATCGCCAAACCGGTCGAAGAGCGGGCCTTAATCCAGGAAGTGCGCAAGTGGACGGGGCGTGAAGCCGGGGTGGAAAAGTAGGAACGTTTTGGCGATTCGTGCCGTTACTGGCAGAATGAAGGTCGCAGATGGGTCTCAGGCAAAGTCAGACAGTCACCTTGACCAGCAGCCAGGCGGTCAGATTTCTGGTGACGCTGATCGGGGATTCTTCCATCGCACTCCCGGCACAGTGGGTCCGGGGTATCGTGATACCGACAAGTGTAGGGCGGGATGGGGTGCTGACCTGGGCCGATGCGTCCTACGAGCCCAGTGATCTCGCTGGGCGTTTGAAGCTGGCGTCTCAGGGGCGGAGTGCTGAGACGAGGGTGGTTTTGTACGGGCACGATCACCAGCGCCGATCCTTTGCCGTGGACAGGGTGGTGGGAATAGTCGATGTGGAACGAACCATGATTCAACCCCTGCCGGCGCATTTTCGCGGCGCAGAGCGTGATCGATTGCTGGGATTGTTTGCCGAGAAAGACTCTGTGGCCCTGATTGCCAACCCATTTTGGATATTGGATTTCCCGAGTCGGAAAAATGCACTCGATGTGTTCGTATTGTGCCTGTCAGAGCACCGATCTGGGGAGACTGAGGGCCGGCTCCAGTTACCCGTGGCTACGCTTGATGCCGTCCCGGTCGGTCACGCCGGATAATCGCCGCGGTCGAGGATCGAGGATGTTGCGCGGTCAGCTTCGCAAACAGGAAACGACGGCGACAAGAGGCACCGGAGGGGGGCGTCCTCAGCATATGGTCGTGTTTGCAGTAGCCGGGAAACGAATGGCCGCGAGGACCGAAGAGGTCGCGGGTGTTGTGTCATGGACAGGTGCCATTCCAGTCCCGAGCGAGACACCGTTCGTGACCTCGCTGGTCCGGCAGGAAGAGGGGTGTCTGCCGGTGTTTGACCTTGCTGAGAAGTTCAAACGAACGATGCGGGAAGGCGAGTCTTTGTGCCTGGTCGTGAAACATGTGGACGGACCGCTGGCCATTCGTATCGATCCCGAGGTGCCCTCGTTGCAGATGGTGTCGCGCTCGTCCATACAGTATCACATCGGCGACGATCCGGACTGTGCCGGACTGTGTGTTGCCGCCGGTGAACAGCTTCCTATCATCAACCTGGCAACCCTGGGGGTTTCATCGAGCCGTCACGCTGGATGAGCCTGACATTGCGTAGAGGATTGACATGCCAAAGATCTTGATCGCCGACGACAGCATCGCAGTTCGTAAAGTAGCCGAACGCCTTTTGACTGAGGCCGGAATGGGAGTCACTCTGGCGGCAAACGGATCCGAAGCGCTGGCGTTACTGGCGAAAGACCGGCCAGACTTGGTCGTCTCTGATGTGATCATGCCTGACAAGAGCGGCTACGAGGTGTGCGCCTACGTGCGTGGGCAGGCCAATCTGGCGGACCTTCCGGTGCTGCTGATCAGCGGGATTGTGAACGACGAAGTGTCACGCCAAGCTGAGAGCTGCAAGGCCGATGGAGTGCTGAAGAAACCGTTTCAGGGATCCTCGTTGAAGGATCGCGTATTGGACCTGTTGAGCAAGCGGCCGCACAAGTCTGGGGCCATGTCCGAGGCTCCTCATCAGGAAAGCCTTTCAGAGTCTGCGCTGAGCGAGTCTACGCCAGCGGCGCCGGTGCTTTCGATTCAGCGAGACACTGTTCCGATTCTTCAGGAGCGTGTGGAAGCACTGCAGTCGTGTGAGCCCATCACCATGAATGTGCCGGAGGCGGTGGTGCTGCCCCTCAGCCATGAACTCTCTGTGGACGAAACTTCCATCCATCATGATGGCGCGCGAGATGTATCCGCTCAGGCCGAGGAACGAAGTCAGGCGCTGTTGGCTCAGCGTGATGCCAGAATTGCTGAGCTCGAAACACAGCTCGCGGAGGAACGGCAATCGAGTCTTGAGCACGTGCGGCGGGTTCGGCAGGCATTAGACGAACAGCGGGAACAAGGCGAGGCGATGACCTCACGTGTGCAACTGCTGGAGCAGAGCGTGATGGATGAACGTGCTCAGCGGGCTGTCCTGACCCAACAACTGGAAGACCTGTCGAGACAAAGGCAACGAGTCGAAGAATTGGAAGCGGCACTGGCAGAAGAGCGGAATCGTATGGAGCACTTGTCCCAGCAGCTGTCTGATGCGACACACCACGCGGCAAGAATTGCAGAGTTAGAGGCCCATCTGGAGGCAGAGCGGGAGGCTGCAAATCAATTGGTTCAACAGATCACCAACCTCGAACATGTTGAAGAGCGTGTGCGCGAGTTGGAGCGGATGCTCGCGGCAGAGCGCGAAGAATCCGAGACGCACCGGAACGCGCTGGCGCAGTTGGAAAAGGTGGCGCGTACGGTACCCGCCCTCGAAGAAACTGCTGAAAAGACTCGTGCGCAGATGGTCGAGCTTGAGGGCGCGTTGTCTGCCGAGCGTGAAGCGAGCGCTCTGTTGCTCGCGCAAGTCAAACAGTTGGAAGAGGGATCCGTGCGCATCCAGGAGTTGGAACAGGCGTTGGCTGCTGAACAAGAGCGCGCTCAGCAGTTGGCGCAGCGCACGGCCGATGCTGAGCAAATGGCCGAGCAATCGTCCCGCCGGTTCGAAGACCTCGCGAGGAAGTTGGGAGAGATTGCCGGCCTCGCATCCCAGCTGGGTTCCGGGAGGCGATAGAAGAGTGTCGCCCGCCGTACCTAGCGGAGAGTGAATCAATCGAAGTTGGATACTGCCCTCTTTATGGACGCAGAACAAACCCAAGACGATTTTCAGAGAGAACTGATCGAGTTATTCGGCCAAGAGGCGCAGGAGTGGCTCGTGCAGATTCATTCAGCACTGACTGAGCTCGAAAGCCAACCGGACTTCGAGCGACACGCACAATTGGTCGATGTGATCGTACGGGCCATCACCAGTTTGGGCGGTTCTGCCGCTACGATCGATCTCCCCGAGGTCGAGCGGGCCACGTTCGCGCTCCTCCCTTATATTGAAACGCTCAAAGATCGTACGACGGTCACCCAACAGGATTTCAACACGGTCCGTGAGCAGTTCCGGATTGTCGTTGCCTGCGTCAAAGATGCCACGGGTATCGCCCTCGAATTGGAACCACCCGCAGAGGCCGCGCCGACACCAGAGCCCGCCATCGATTTCCTGACCCTCTTGAATGCGCTGCGTGCCTTACAGGACCGGCAGCCTACAAACCCAAACATGTCCCGCAGTCTCATTCCACTGGTGCTTCAGCGGTTTGAGCATGAGGCCCGTCAGGGAGGAGAAGTGATTCAGGCCGCAACATTTCAACAGATCCTCGATGAACTCCACAAGACGGATGCGCACTGTTTGAATTCACTGATGCAGGAGTTGCCCGGCATCGCCAGGTCTGTGAGTCGGCTGAGAGTTGAGGGCGCGGGTGTCGCCGAACCGGAACCGCCCCTTGGACGTTCGCTGGAGAAAATCGAGCATCTCCAGAGCATGGCGAAGCAGACGAATGCGACGGTCCTCGTGACCTTTCTCACCGGCCTTCAGAATTTCCTCTCTTTGCTCCTTCAGCGTCGTATACCTGTGGAGGAGCGTCGCCTGCATTCGGTGGAGAGTCGGATTCTTGTAATGGCGGGCATGATTGAAGAGTGGATTACGACCGGACAGAGAGAGTTCGAGGCGATGAGCCGCCTCGTTCCTGCCGCCTGAGCCGATTCAACCTGTTTGGGGCACAAGGAACTCCTGCTCCCGTGGAGCGGAAATGCCGACATCGTGAGGGAGTCCGGCGTTCCGCCGAGTGCCTCTCCAGCCTGTTGGTCTTGCTCCGCAACGATGACTCTATTGACACGTTCATTCGGGTGAGGGCCGAGGGCAATGGAACAGCATCACTACCGGCAAGCGGAGGTAGCGCTTGCAAAAGTGGCCGCGGCCGTCCAGCAGCATGAAGACGTCGATCTCTCCGAGCTCATGCAACTGGCTTCTGCCATCGTCGGTTCGCTTCACATAAGCGATCAGTTAGTCGTTGAGGCGTTGTCGAGCCCCCCCGGTCTTCCGCTGATCACCAATCTCATCAACGTCAGCATTCTGGCCACGAAAGTCGGCGTGGGCCTTGGATATTATGGAACCGAGCTGCAACGACTGGCGTTGGCCGGCCTGGTGCACGATATCGGAATTTTTGCGGTTCCGCAGCAGCTGTTGACGAAAGCCGGTCGCCTGTCGGTCGAGGAGCGGGGCCTCGTTGAGCAACATCCCCGGATGGGGCACGATGTCATTAAGCGGCTCGGTGCGGACTATGAGTGGCTTGCCGAAGTCGTGCTGCAGGCGCATGAGCGGGGAAAGGGACAGGGATATCCGCATCGCTTGAAGGGGCGTGAGATCAACGAATTAGCCCAAATCATCGGTCTGGTGGACATCTTTGATGCGCTGGTCAGCCCGCGTCCGTATCGTCGGCGCTTGTTGCCGCATGAGGCTGTGCGCGAGTTGCTCTCGACGGAACGTACCGCCTTTCCCCGCGAAATCATGAAAGCGTTAGTTGAACAGTTGTCGGTCTATCCTCTTGGGACCAGGGTGCGGCTCAGCAGCGGGGAAGAAGGTGTGGTGGTACGTATCACCGCCCGCTACCCCTCTCGCCCGGTAGTGCGAGTCACGGGCCTGGAGGACACCTCGACGTCCGAAATACTGCGACTGGTCGACTTGAGTCTGCAGCCCCATGTGTCGGTGGTCGACACCGTCGAGCCGCCGGCCCTGGAGCGCGTTAGCTTCGAGTCGGTGTCACCCGCCACGTCAGCATCTGCCGTGGCGACCAACGTGTCCGATCAATTTGCCGCCTTGCTGGAAAGTCTTGATGCCATTGCGGGGGTCATTCAGGCTGCCGTGGATCAACCTGCGATTCGGCTGGCTGCACCGCTGGCCTCGACAGGTACAGAGGCGGCGGAGGCCACGATTCCGGTCCGACGGGAAATTCTAGGTCTATTTGTATTGGAGGCCAGGGAGTGGCTCAATCAAATTCAGACGGCCCTAGAGCGACTGGATGCCACGAGTGAACAGGCGCGTCGTACGCAGTTGGCAACGATACTCTGGCAAAGTGTCGGTAATCTGGCGCGCTCTGCTGCGACCGTTGGATTGAGCGGTCTGGAAGAGATGGCGACCAGGTTGTTCCCACTCCTGCAGGCGGCTGCCAGACATGAGCGGGCCGTGGCAGCGCATCATGTCGCGTCGTTGCGAGAGGGGTTGCTGGAAATCAGCAAGACCGTGCGGGAACTGGAGCCGGTCTCAGAGAAGGTTGAACCACCTGCCGATCGAGGCGACCAGGAAACGGCGAGTGATGAGGCGCTCAAGGAGACTCCGCCTACTGACCTAGCGGCGATGATCGAACCGATCGAGGGAACGCGCCAGGCGCCTCGGCGGACGGCTGCGCTGCCCATTCTCGATGCGTTGCGGCAATTGCATCTGGCACGTGGCCGTTCGCAAGAACCGGTACGGGACGTCCTGGAGGCGGTGATCCATCGGGCGGAGCGGGAGATTGCCGGTGGAGCAACAATGGTGGATGCGCGGGCGATCGGACGGATGCTGGACGAGCTGGAGCAGTTGGATGAACGGTTCCTTGCGCACATGCAGGCCCGCGTGCCGATGGTGATCGAAACGCTCCGGCGTATCGCGCGCGCCGGCGAGGAACGGCAGTTGTCTCCTCAATCGCTGGAGCCGATTTTTGACGAAATCGATGTCTTGTCAGGTTCGGCCGAACAGGTATCGGCGGAGAATATCAAGCTTTTTCTGCAGGGACTCCGAACCTTTCTGCGTGTCACGGCACAACACAAGCCGGCTGCGATCCGAGAACGCCTCGCAGCTCTGGAAGAGCGGCTGGTCACGCTGATTCCCCTCGCTCAGCAATGGGTAGATGTCGGACGGGTGGAGCGAGCGGCCATTTTCGACATCCTACCGATGGACTAAGCGGTCGCGATCCCTTCCTGTTCGGAGTGGTCCTTCCTTCTCGATGTGCGCCAGTGTTCGCTTAATCCTTGAGCAGTGCGCGATCCCCATAGGCAGGACGTGCGGCGGAAGGCCTATCCACATGGTTGCGCACAGCCCCTCCACAGTTCTTGTGGACAGTCGTAAGCGCTCGTCGCTCACCGGATCACCGTGCGAAGGCAGTATTCAGCCATAGCGCGTACTCCGATCCTGAGAATTTGTCCTCGATCGATACATTTTCTCTTGCGGTTCATGAGGGGATTGTACGACCATCACGGCCATGCCGAAGCTTGTCTCAGTGAAGCAGCAGGAAGGGCACGACGCTCGCGCGACGGCCTATATCAAAGCCTACATGTTGTTTCCGGCCGGTATCCTTGGCCTGATTTCCTTGCTCGGCGGAGTCGGTGGCTTAGGCTATCAACTCATTGCCACCGACACCTACAGCTGGGCGACCTTTCTCGAAAGCTCCGGATTGCTGTTGTTGGGCGGGGTGTTGGGATGGCTCCAGACGACGTATCACCGGTGGATCTTGGCCAATCGGCCTGAGGTCTTTGCCGTGCGCATGCGGCAGCCCAGCCTCACCAAGACAGGGAAACCGAAACGGGAGAGCGGGAAAAGCCACGATGCTCCGAGCGGATCCCCTTGGGCCCCTGTTGCCTACATAGCGGGTTTGGCGTTGTTGCTGTTCGGCTCAACCGTCGCCGTGGTCTATGGCGCGGTTCATCCGCTGGCATCCTATTTTCTTCCGTGGGCCGGTTTCTTCTGGGCCAAACTGTTTTTCTGGAAGTCGCTGATGAAGCCTTGATGGACCAGCGTTACCTGCGGCGGGGTTTGCGTGGCTTCGCGGCAGGTTTCGCCGCTTGTTCCAGGGCCGCGAGTCGTTCTTCGAGCTCGCGGACACGTTGGCGGAGCTCAGGCAGCTGAGGAATGACCGCCTGCGCTTTCAAAAACGTGGTGTGCGGCATCACGGGCGCGCCGGAAACGATTTGGTTCGGTTCCAAGCTTCTCGTGACGCCGGATTTCGCCGCAATCATCACCTGATCGCCGATTTGCAAATGATCGGCCAAGCCTGCCTGGCCTCCCACCATCACATAGCGTCCTAAGGTTGTGCTTCCTGCGATGCCGACCTGCGCGACCAGAATGTTGTGTTCGCCGACAACCACGTTGTGGGCGACTTGCACGAGGTTGTCGATCTTGCTTCCGCGCTTGATGACGGTATCGCCGAATGTTGCCCGATCGATGGTGACGTTGGCGCCCAATTCCACGTCGTCTTCAATGACGACGCCGCCCAACTGGGGAATTTTCTGGTGGCGGCCCTGGTATTGCACATATCCGAATCCGTCACTGCCGATCACCGTGCCGCTGTGGATGATGACCCTGGCGCCTATCCGGCATCCTTCCCGTACCACCACGTTGGGATAGAGGAGGCTATCCTCACCGATGACGCTGTCATCCCCGATGAACACCCCTGGATACAGCGTCACGCGTGCGCCGATCGACACCCGATCTCCCAGGGTCACGCCGGGCCAAATCGAGACATCGGCGCCGATAGTGACGCCCTCCCCGCGGGTGATGCCTTGCGCAATCCCGCGCACCCGGGCCGGTTGTGCAAAAAACTGTTGGGCGGCTCGCGCGAAAGCGTAGGCGGGGTTGTCTACCACAATTTGCGGGGAGGGGCAGTCTACGAGGCGCCGTCCGACCAGTAATGCGCCGATGGTGGCCGTTTGCGCGGATTTCAAATGCCGCTCGGAGGTCAGGAACGCCAGATCGTCCGGTCCGGCCTGCTCTAGGCTGGCGACGCCGGTCACGGTCGCCTCCGGAGAACCGATCAGTTCGCCTCCGACATACTCGTGTAATTCCCGGACTGTCAGAGGGGTGCGCCTTGGTGCCGTGCTCATCCGGTTACGCCTTCTTGCTCTTGGTCGAGCGTTTTGCGGCCGGCTTCTTGACTGCGGCTTTGGCCGGGGCGGGTGCGATCCGCCCTTCGACGTAGGCGATGACATGACCGACGGTCGTCAGGCCGACCAGATCCTGGTCGGGGATCTGAAGATTAAAGACCTCTTCAATCCGATACAACATTTCGATGACCGCCATCGAGTCCAATCCAAGATCGTCTCGCAGGTGGTGCGTCGGCTTGATCGCTGCCGCATCCCGCTTCAGATAATCCGCCAGTGCCTGAATGATCTTGCCGGAAACGTCTATTGTGTTGGCCATGCCCGAGTTCCTTCGTTCCTTGACTGGTGAGTCCCCCGTCGACTGCTGCCGTTGCCGGACAGGGATCAGGAAGGGACAGTCTTTAACACGACGGCAGCGTTGTTGCTGCCGAATCCAAATGCGTTGATCAGGGCTACCTTTGCCTTGCGCGTCTGCGGGTCCTTCGACAAGCCGGCCAGTGCACAGGCCGGATCGGGATCGTCCAAATTGAGCGTGGGATGAATCTGCCCGCTCGTGAGCGTGAGGGCAGACACGACCCCGGCCATCGATCCGGCCGCGCCCAGTGTATGGCCCACCAGCGACTTCGTGGCATTCACGGCAAGTTTGTCTGCTCGTGATTGAAACACCAAGCGGATGGCTTTGACCTCCACCGCGTCGCCGACCGTGGTCGATGTGGCGTGGGCGTTGATGTAATCGACTTGCGCCGGCGTCACGCCTGCATCCTTGAGGGCCAGCCGCATGGTCGTCGCAACTTCCTCACCGTCTTCCCGGGGAATGACCATGTGATGGGCCTCGCTCGTGGCGGCATAACCGGCGACTTCCGCATACATTCGGGCCTTGCGTTTCTTCGCGTGGGCGAGCGATTCGAGGATCAGTGCCCCGGCGCCTTCACCCATCACAAACCCGTCACGGCCACGGTCGAAGGGACGGGAAGCCCGCTCCGGGGCATCGTTATACTTCGTGGAGAGGGCGCGAAGAGAGCAAAATCCGGCGAAAACCAGGGGCGTGATGCTGGCGTCAGCCCCGACCACAATCACAGCATCGGCGGTGCCGGCGCGAATGGCATGCATGGCCTGCCCCAGCGCGTGGGCACTCGAGGAGCAGGCGGTCGAAATCGTGAGGTTCGGACCTTTCGCCCCATAGGCCATGGCCACGATCCCGGAAGCGGAGTTCAGCGTGATGACCGGGATGAAATTCGGATGTACCCGGTGGGGACGCTTCTGTTCGTAGAGTTGCGTGATTTCGCGTTCGCCCATCACCATCCCCCCCATACCGGCGCCGACGATCACGCCCACCCGGTGCGGGTCTTTCCGGTCCATCTTGAAGTCGGCATCGGCGAGCGCCTCCTTGGCGGCCACAAGCGCGAATTGGGCATACCGATCGACACGATCGCCCTGGCCGGCGGGGAGATATTGATCGGGCGAGAAGTCGACGATGCGCCCCGCGATGCGCGACCGATACCCCTCGAGCGGGAATGGATCGAAGGAGGGAATGGCGGAAATCCCCGATCGGCCTTCCAGCGCCGCTTTCCAGAATTGCGGCACGCCGATGCCGATGGGGGAGACGACTCCCAAACCTGTGATGACGACTCTCGTCGACATAGAACCCTTTCATTGCCGTGCGATGGTGGACGCGGCCTGTCTACTTACCGCACGGGGGCGCCACAGTCAATGCTGTGGGCCTGAATGACGCGGTTGCGCCGCTGGCGGACAATTTCAGCATTCTGTCAGTAGCGCACCTTCAACAGCAGATACAGTCCGAACGTCAGAAAGACCCCATTGGCCATCCACCCGGCCAGCATCGGTGCGAGCGCGCCTCCGCGTCCCAGCGCTATCGCGACTGAGTGCGTGGACCAGTAGAAAAAGCCCACGGCCATCGCCTGGCCGATGCCCATGGCCATCCCGCTCCCGCGGACGCCCGTACGACGAAGACTCAAGGCAATGCCGACGATCACCATGATGAGCGTAACGCAGGGAAAGGCAATGCGCCCGTAGTAATCCGTGAGCAGGCGCGGTAAGAGCGTCCCACCCAACTGTAACCGATCGACGTAGGCCCGAATTTCTCGCAGGGTCATCGTTTCGGGGTCCAACTCCGCCCAGGTGGTGAAGTCATCGGGAATGTGGGGGAGTGCCAACGGTTGCGTCTGAAAGCTGGTGACCGACACGGTGCCGTCCTCGCGAAATGCCCGGGTGATGCCCTCCTGCAAAGCCCAACCCTGTGCTGAATAGACCGCACGTTTGGCCTCGGCAATTTCTTCGAGTCGGAACGTCGGGCTGAGGCGATAGAGGCGAATGTTGCGCAGCACCGCGCCGCCCGAATCGATCGTGTCGATGTTCATCAAGGTCTGGCCGCCGAGGCTTACCCAGGGCTGTGCCGCCTTCAGCGACACCGGCGTGGTGCGTTTCTCGATCTGGGTCGTCTTGATCTGTTCGGCCTTTGCCAGGGCTAGTGGAATGACGGTGGAGCTGAACAGGAACAGCATCATCGCCAGCACCGTCCCCAGAAAGATGAACGGGGAGGTGATCCAATAGAGACTGATGCCGCAGCTGCGCATAGCCGTGATTTCATGGCTGCGCGACAGCAGGCCGATGGTCAACAGGGTCGCCATCAACACCGCCAGCGGGGCAATCTGATACGAGATGGCCGGCATCTTCAAGACAAAGTAGGCCAGCACATCCAGCGCATGGGCGTCATACCGCAGGAACCGGCGCACTTTCTCGAAAAAGTCGATGACGAGGTAGATCGTCATGAGCCCGGAGAAGCACATGCCGAAGATCTTCACATATTCGCGCAGCATGTAGCGGAAGAGAATGCTCATGGTGTTATTGCCGGCTCACACGATAAAACCACAGAATCGTGACGATGGTGAAGATCACATTGGGTAACCAGGCGCCGGCAAACGGGGAGATCCAGAGCGTGGTGACCAGAAATTCACAGGCGACGTTGAGGACATAATAGGCGATGACGACCAGCACCCCGACTGCGAACCCGCCGATGCTGCCGGAGCGTTTGGAGACGATCCCGACCGGCACGCCCAGAATGCAGAACACCAACGAGGCCGCCGGAAACGCTAGGTCCTTGTAGTATTCCATCATGCGCCGGAGCGCATTGGTGTCGGTCCAGCCCGTACTCTCCAGCTTCGCGCGGATGACCTCCATCGGGGTGCGCTCTTCGGCGCCGTACAGGCCGGCGCTGATGCTCAACTTCAGGTCGTACGCCGCGAACGAAATCTTCTGATACTCCTCGGCGTTTTGGGGGCGGCTGTGAATCACGCCGTTCATCAGCCGAAGAGCCACCTGGCTGCTGGCCGGGTCGGTCATGACCTGGTACTGCTGTGCCACGATGATACGCGGGTCGGCCGGATTGCGCTCGTCGGCCACAAAGATTCCCCGATTGTCCCGTCCCTCCTGCGCGTCGGGTACGTAGATCACCATCTTCGGGATGGCTTCATTGAAGACGCCGCGATCGAGTTCCAGCACGAGTTCGTCGCGCAACAGGTTCAGCGCCACCTTCTTCATATTGACGTTGCTCCAGGGCTGACCGTATTGCGCCATGATGAGCGTCAACCCACAGACCAATGCCGCAAAAAGAAACACGGCCTGCGACAGTCGCAGCAGGCTGAACCCGGCGGCGCGCATGGCCACCAGCTCCTTATCGAGCGACAGGCGGCCGAAGGCCGTAATGGATGCGATGATGCCGGCGATGGGCAGCGTCAGCACAAGAAACGAGGGCAGCAGATGAGCAAACACCTTGAGCACCGACAGGAAGCCGATGCCCTTGGTGACCAGCAGCTCCACCAGGCGGAGCAGTTCCTTCGTGAGCATCACGAAGCAGAGCGCCCCCAGGCTGATGCAAAACGGGGAGAGGAGTTCGCGAAAGATGTAACGATCGAGGATGGTGTGCAGCACGGGGGCGGTCGGGATCCTACATCGGAAGATTGGTTGCTGCACTATAGAAGAGTCTGCCTGGGTTGTAAACAGATCAGATAGGCCAGGGCCAAAAGATACCCTTGACAAGGATTGCACCCCATGGTACACCGCTGCGCACTTTTCTGTAGGTCAAGATGGTTCGGGTTGATCATTGTCTCAACGCCCCCCGGAAGAACCGCCGCGCCCGCCGCAGTTCCCTCTCTTTTTTATCGTCATTATTTTCATGTCAAGTAAGCCAGCAGGCGCCGATGCGCTCATTATGTGTGTGTGTTGAGAAAAGGAGGGCTGTATGAAGACGAAGGGCACGGTGAAGTGGTTCAATGATCGCAAGGGGTTCGGATTTATCCGGCTCGATGGCGGAGACGATGTCTTTGTGCATTACTCTGCGTTGCAGGGCGACGGATTCAAAACCTTGAAAGAGGGTGAGAACGTCGAGTTCGACATCGTCCAAGGTGCCAAAGGCCCCCAGGCGGCGAACGTGTTGAAGGACCTCGCGCCGGCTCCTTAGGCGGCTGGGCCGCTACGTAGTCCAGCGGCCCCTCCGCCGTATCGAGGGGCCGCTGGTTTCCCCGGCAGACACCCGCTCGAACACCCGCTCCAGACGCCGCGTTTGCGATGTCGCGCTTTTATCCATTTGTTTGACAAAGAATTGGTTGACTGTTAGCGTGGACTCTCAACGTCGGGTGAGGAGTCTTCTTGGCTGTCGACCGCCGAACAGTGCTTCAGAACGCGCAGCTCTTCGCGTCGAAAGGGCAGTACGAGGCAGCCATTGCCGAATGGCGGAAGCTGACCACGGACACCCCCGCAGACGGAACCATCTTCAACTCCATCGGCGACCTCCAACTCAAACGCAACGCCACCCCCGATGCCGTCGCCGCGTTCCTCCAGGCGGCCGGTGCGTTCCGTTCGGAAGGGTCGGTGCTCAAGGCCATTGCCGCCTATAAGAAGATCCTCAAAGTCGATCCCACCCGCATCGAAATCTATCGGCATCTCGGCGATCTCAACGCGGAGCGCGGCCTGTTGAGCAGTGCCGTCCAGGATTATCTGACGGCAGGCAAGCACTACGCGAAGGACGGACGGAACAAAGAGGCGCTGGAGATCTATCGCAAGATCGTCGCGCAGGACCCGTCGAATATGGAGGCACAGCTCCGCGTCGCGGAACTCTGTGTGCAAGAGGGGCTGGTCGACGAAGCGGTGCGCATGTATCTCCAACTCGGCCGGGAACAGTCTGCCGCGCAACAGTATGAGCAGGCCAAAGCCATGTACACCGTGGTGCTCAAGCTGGACCCGGAGAATGCCGAGGCCAAGGAAATCACGACGATGATGGAGACGGGCGGTGGTCCGTCGGTCGCCGCCGCGCGAGCGGCCAAATCGGCCGCCGCCTCGTCCAAACCGGGAGACGCCGGCGATTTGATGGCTGAAGCCACCCGCCGCATCGAAGAAGGTCAGTATGCAGGCGCCGAGGCGATGTTGACCCAACTGTTGAGCCGCGAGCCGGGCAATCCGGAAATCTGCCAGCTCCTGGCGCGCATGCATCTCCTGCAAGGAAACTTAGTGGTGGCGCTCGGGGAATATCGATTCCTGGCCGGAGGGGCCCTCCGTGCCCAGGACTACGTCATGGCTGAGTCGCTTATTGCCGACTATCTGAAAGTGGAACCGTCGTCCGTGCCCATGTTGGAACTGCTGGGCGAGTTGTACCAGGAAAAGGGCGATCCCGCGACGGCGGCGCAGCATTTCGGACGAGCGGTCGAACTTCTGTTGGAGCATCCGGAGCCAGGCATGCCCACCTTGCCGGCTGAGTTGTTTGAAAAGGTCCAGGCGTTGGCACCGGGCAGCGCCATCGCGCGTAAACTTGCGCCGGCGTTCGATCCGAGTGCCGGGTCGACCCCCGAACCGGAACCTCTCGCGCCCATGATGGAGGCGCTCCCGCAGCCGACGCCTGAGCCGGAACCGGCGCCCGTGGTATTGACGGCGGAACCGGTGGTCGAGGCGCCCTTCAGAATTCTGGATGCCTCCGCAACTCCTGTCGAAGCGGCCCCTGTGTCGCCGTCTCCGATAACCAAGCCAGTTGTGGTACGAACTGCCCAGCCACCCGTTACCCTTTCTGAGCCCGTGCTCGACACGGCGCCTCCCCCCGCTCCTCCGGTGGTCCCGCCTGTCGTCGAGCCTCCTGCCCAAACCGTGGATGCGGAAACCCGTTACGCCCTCGGCATGGCCTACAAGGACATGGGGTTGTGGGACGAGGCGAAGGAAGAGTTTCTCTTGTCGATGAAGGACTCAGGCTTCTTCGTCGATTCCTGCATGATGATGGCGCTCTGCTGCAAAGAGCAAGGTCACCCGGAGCAAGCTGTGCAACTGCTGGAACGGCTGATGGCCGACTCGCGTTGCCGGGGCGGAAACGCTCAGCTCGTCCGCTACGAACTGGGACTGCTGTACGAAAAAACCGGAGCCCGCGACCAGGCACTCAGCATGTACCAATCGATTCCGACGTTTCACGATGTTCCCCGACGGGTCGAAGCGTTGCGTCTCCAGTTGCTGAATGGCAATGCCCACGCTGAGGTACCTGCATCTACTCCGTCGAGTTCCTTCCCCCTTGCCGGCCGGTAACCCGTCGCACCCGTTCAGTACCCCGCAGGTTACGCGCTGAGGCCAGACAGATCCTATTGCGCATCCATCCGGTTGACTTGATTCGGGGCCGGTTTTCCCGCACAGACTGCCGCAATATTCTCCAGGCAGATCATCCCCATCCGGACCCTGGTTGCCAGTGTGGCGCTCCCAAGATGCGGGAGCAGCACGACCTGCCGCAGTTCCCGGAGGCTGGGATGGAACAGGGGTTCCTGCTCGAACACGTCCAGTCCCGCGCCGGCCAGGCGACGTCGGAGCAGCGCGTCGACTAGGGCGGACTCTTCCACCACCGGCCCACGGGACGTGTTGATCAGAAACGCCGTCGGTTTCATGAGGGCCAGCTGTGGTGCGCCGATCAGATGATGGGTGTCGGCCGTGAGCGGCACATGCAGACTCACGAAATCGGCATCCTTGAGTACATCGGGAAGGGCGCGTGGCTCCCAGTGTGACGACAGCCAGCCGGGGACTCGGGTCGTGCGCGAGGTGTAACAGACGCGCATATTGAAACCGGCCGCCCGTTGCGCGACCGCCTGTCCAATGCGGCCCAGACCGATGATACCCAACGTCTTACCCGACACATCGGTGCCGAGCATCTGCGTCGGCGCCCACCCGGACCAGTCCCCCGATCGGACGTAAGCATCGCCTTCCGCCACCCGCCGCGCCACCGCCAGGAGCAACGCCCAGGTCAGATCCGCAGTCGAGTCCGTCAGCACATCCGGCGTATTCGTCACCACGATCCCGCGTGCCGACGCAGCGGCAAGATCGATGTTGTTGTGCCCCACGGCGTAGTTGGCGAGGATAGTGAGCCGGGAGGCCGCGGTCAGCATGGAGGCATCGACGCGGTCGGTGAGGGTGCAGATAGCGGCGTCGGCTTCGCGCAGCCCCGCGGCCAGGCTGTCCTCCGTCGGCGCCGCATCACGCGGTTCGTTGAGCAGCTGGCACTGTTGTCGCGCGGCCGCCATGACCGGATCGGGAAGCAAACGGGAAATATAGAGGAGGGGAGCTGCCATGGAGGCCTCGCCGGACTGACACGCATCTTAGCGGAATGCGCACGAGGCAACAACCGGCTTGTCCTGCCATGAGCCGGGCGGCCAGCAGGTTACGGACCAACTGGATTGTTGCGCAATACGCTCTCATTCACTCCCGTGCTGTGTCGGTTTAGCAATCACCTGCAGGATGTGCAACAAGGCCGTCCTCATCGTTCGTTGTTCGTGAAACGTCGTTCCTCTCTCCTGTCAGCCCGGATACGACTCTTGACGAGATACGCTTCACGATACAGGGAGGTCGAGAACGCCGCTGGCGGACTTTTTCCGTATCCTGCTAGAATGCGGCAGCGTATACACAAGCATGACCCTCATCCTGCCCAACACCTCATCCGCCGTCGCCCGTGATCTTCGGCAACTCCTCGGATCTGCGAAGGTCCAGGACGACGTCCCGACGCTCACGGCCTATGCCGTCGATGCCAGCATCTATCGCATGACGCCGAAGGCCGTGGTGTTGGCGGAGCATGAGGCGGATATCGACGCCGTCGTCCGGTTTGCCGTAGAGCGGGGCATTCCTCTCACGCCGCGCGCCGCCGGAACCAATCTCACTGGGTCGGCCGTCGGCTCAGGCATCATCCTCGACGTCTCCAAGATGAACCGCGTCCTCGAACTGAACGAGCAGGAGCGGTGGGCGCGGGTGCAGCCGGGCATTGTGCTGGCGGAGTTGAATAAACAGCTGGGGCGGCGCAATCTCCTATTCGGTCCGGACCCCTCCAGCGGCGACATGTGCAAGCTCGGCGGCATGGTCGCCAACAATTCCTCCGGCCCTCACACGTTGATCTACGGCTCGGTGAAAGACAATGTGCAGGCCTTGCGAGTCTGCCTGCCGTCGGGAGCCTGGCTGTCTGCCGCACCGATAGGATTGGACGATCCGGCGCTCGCACAGCTCTTGACCGCGCATCCCACGTTGAAGCCGATCCTCGGCCTGGTCCAGCGGCAGCGCGCCTTGATCGATAGCAAGAAGCCGACCGTCAGTAAAAACAGTTGCGGCTACAATCTGTTCGGGTTGGCCGACGGGCTGAGCCAAGGCCTCTTCGATCTGCCCAAGCTGTTCGTCGGCAGCGAAGGCACCTTGGGCATCGTCAGCGAGGCGACGCTCCGGCTCGTTCCCAAGCCGCACGGCACCCTCACGGCCTTGATTCATTTTCGTCGATTGGAAGAAGTGGGGGAGGCGGTGCCGCATCTGCTGGGCCTCCGTCCGAGCGCGCTGGAGGTGATGGATGCCAACACGTTGAATCTGATCGGCCGGGCCGCGCACGGGATTCCGGCCGATGCCGCCGCGACCCTGCTCGCCGAACTCGACAGCGGCGAGGGCGAGGCCGACTTGCGCGACCGTGCCGACCATATGGCCGCGATCTGCTGCCGGTATCAACTGTGCGCTGACCTCACCATCGCCTACGACAAGGACCAGCGGGACCAACTCTGGAAGGCGCGTAAGGCGCTCTATCCCACGCTCTACCGGTTCGATCCGCGCAAGAAGCCCATCAACTTCGTCGACGATGTCGTCGTGCGCGCCGAACGCATCAGCGAGTTGATCCGCTATCTCGAAACCTTTTTTGAAGGCCAGCATGTGCCGGTGGCGATCTTCGGCCATATCGGCAACGGCAACGCGCACATCACGCCGCTGCTCGACGTGAATGACCGGCAGGACTTCGACAAGATGGTGCAGGCCTACCATGAGATCCATCACACCGTCTTGTCGCGCTTCGGTGGCTCCATCTGCGGCGAGCATGGTGACGGGCGGGTGCGCGCGGAATATGTCCGCAAGATGTTCGGCGAGGAGCTCTATCAACTCTTCGTCGAGGTGAAACGGACTATCGATCCCGCGAACGTCATGAACCCCGGCATCAAGATCAGCGATGCGCCGTTCACCGACCATATCGATTATCAGCGGCTGTCCAAGTCCTGCGCCACCTGCGCCAAGTGCAATTCCGTCTGCCCGGTCTACGATGTGTTTCAGTCCGAAGACATGAGCTCGCGTGGCTGGTACGAAATCGTCACGGCCAAAGACTATTCCTATCTCGACTCCAAACGGGTAGTGGAGGCCTGCCTGAACTGCAAATCCTGTCGCACGATCTGTCCGGCAGGCGTCGATGTCTCGGAGCTCATCCTGCAGCGGCGTGCCGAGCAGCCAAATCAAGGAAGCCGCTGGCTCTTTGCGCTCCAATCCAGACTGCTTATATTTAAAGCGATACTTAAACTTATGGCGAAGACGCAACGGTTCTGGGATCGGCCTGGGCCCCGCGCGCTACTCGAACGTCTGGCGGCGCCGATGTTGAAGCGCATCGCCCCGACGGCCAAACTCCCGGCGGACATGGTGCTGCCCAAGCTGGCTTCGCGGCACCTGCGCGACCGGTACCCGGAGCTGACTCAACCGAACCAGACTGCAACCGGTCCTCGCGTGGCCTATTTTCACGGGTGCGCGGCCAACTATTTTGACGACGGGGTGGGGGATGCGGTGATCGGCGTGCTGCAGAAACATCATGTGACACCTGAACTTCCGCCGCAGCGCTGTTCCGGCACGCCGATCGAGACCTACGGCCATGTGGACCTTGTAAAGAACAATGCGCGATTCAATCTGCAGTCGCTCGCTGGGTATGACCAGGTCGTGACGGGCTGCGCCTCCTGTACGCTGATGCTCAAAGAGTACAAGAAGTTTTTCGAGGCCGGGCCGGAGCGGCAGGCGGCGGACGAGTTGGCGAAGAAGGTGGTACACATCACGGAGTTCGTGGCGCGCTCACCACAGCATCCGCCCATGGGGGCGATGGAAGGTCCGGCACGTCGGGTGACCTACCACTCATCCTGCCACCTGCGAGCGGCCGGCGTCACGAAGGAACCGCGCCAACTCCTCAAGCAGGTGCCGGGTGCCGACTATGTCGAGATGACCGATGCCGATCGCTGCGCCGGCGGGGCGGGCACCTACCTTGTGAAAGACTACGACACCTCACAAAAAGTCTTCGATCGCAAGCGCCGGAACATCGAACAGAGCGGAGCGGAGACCGTGGCCACCAGTTGCCCCGCCTGCATGATCCAACTCAACAACGGCCTGCGCGGGCGCGCGGCGGTGAAACATGTGGCGCAGGTGTTGAATGAAGCCTATGAAGCCGGCGCGCGGGAGCAAACGGGCGCACAACAGACCGAAAGACGACCAGGAGCGGGTTCATGACCTTTCGAAAAGTAGATCTGATTTTTGTCGTGCTGGCGCTGCTCGTCGTCGGAGGCGTGGCCCTGCTGCCGTCGCCGCGCGACCGTAATCCGAAGGTGCCGTCCAACAGCGCCCATCAAGCGATTACGGTGGAGAGTCAGTGTATGACCTGTCATGCCCCCCAAGGGGTGCGGCCCTTGCCGGCGCAACATCCCAAGCGGCAGGACTGCCTGCATTGCCACGCGCGGGCTCAGGGGTGATGGGGACCGGTTTTGGTGCGTAGAGATCGTCTGAAACGAGATACGCTTCACGAGAGACGAGGCACCGTGGGTGAGGGACAGGTCAGGCGCGATGGTTCAACGACGATTCATCCTGAGAGTGGAGGAACGGTAGATCATGGTCAAAGTGTTGATTCTCGGACCGACGTTGCAACAGCGGGTGACTGAGCCGGAAATGGATCTCGAGGTGGATGGACCGGCGGCGGTGAAGATGTTGATCGAAGGCAATGCGGACTTGGGGGATGCGCTGGCTCCATTCATCGTGCGCGGTGAATTGCTGGTGACGGTCAATCGCAAAGTCGGCTCGCTCGATTCGGTGGTGAAAGACGGCGACGTGCTGAAGATCGCGCATCAATCCCGCGCCTCTTACGACGGGACGACCGACATCCCGACCTGAGCGGGGAGACGCGGCTGGCGTCCGTGACGCGTTGCTCGTGAAGCGTGAAGCGTAGCAGGGGAAACCGTCTGGTTCGGTCGGAACGCCTCGCCGGATCTTCACGAGATACGCTTCACGAACGACGAGATGCGGCTCCTCTTCCTCCCCTCGCACCATCCTGGTAGACTGGCGCCGCAATCGACCGGGCCGGGAGCGGGGTGGCGATGGCGCGTAACGATCAGGCCGTACGACTCTTAGTAGTGTTGAAGCAGCTGGAGGCCTCGCGACAGGGCCTCACACTGGAGCAATTGGCGGAGTCGCTGGCGCCCGGCTCCACCCGGCATCCCCGCACGCTCAGGCGAGACCTCGCCGCGTTGGAGGAAGCCGGGTATCCGCTGGTGACCGAGCGCATCAACGGGCACACCTGCTGGCGGCTGCTGGAAGGATTCCGCAATGTGCCCGGCCTGCGATTTTCGCCCTCTGAATTAATGGCGCTGACGTTCAGCCGCCGACTCATCTCTCCGCTCGAAGGCACCGAACTCCATACGTCGCTCCAATCCGCCCTCGGTAAGGCTGCGGCCGCGCTGCCCCCGCAGGGCGTGGCGCTGGTGCAACAGCTCGACGGCACATTCAGCGTCGGGCTCGGCCCGCACAAACGCTACCGTCAACATCGCGAAACCATCGACCGGCTCACCCGCGCGATCGCCGACGCCACCACCGTGCAGATCCGGTACGACTCCGCTTCGCGCGGCCGCACAACCAGGCGCGAGGTCGATCCCTATCGGCTCTGGTACGCCACGGGCGGCCTCTACCTCATTGCCTATTGTCATCTGCGGCGCGAGCCGCGCATGTTCGCCGTGGAGCGGATCAAGTCGGTCACGCCGACCGACCATCCGTATCAGATGCCGCTGCATTTCGATCTCGATGCCTTCGTGCAGGATGCGCTCACCGTCATGCGCGGCCCGCGCATCGAGGTGGAACTGGAATTCAACAAGGCTACGGCGGCCTGGGTGAAGGATCGCGTCTGGCATGCCACGCAAGGGATGAAACGGACAAAAGGCGGCGGCCTACGCATGAGCCTGTCCGTGGCCGATACCCGAGAATTGGTCGGCTGGATATTGAGTTTCGGCAGCGGCGTGAAGGTCCTCAAGCCGGAGAGTTTGCATCAGGCGGTGGTCGACGAAGCGCTCCGCATCGGTAGGGCGTAACCTCCATCCTCAATTTGCTCCAGACGTTTCACGTCTCACCTTTCCCGCGTCTCCGGATGGTGCTTTCTGCGCGGGAAACGGGTATTCTCGGCAATTCCATTCTCTATGACCACGACCAATCCCACAGCCAACCGCCTGCCGATGCCGCTGTATACCCAGGTGCTCATCGCCGTGCTCTTCGGCGGGCTGCTCGGCGTGATTTTCGGGCAGGAGCCGTACCTGGGCGGGGTGACGAACGCGCAGTTGGGCAAGCTCGGCATGGTCGTCGTGCAGTTACTCAAGACGCTGGCCATTCCGCTGATCTTTTTCGCCATTCTCGATGCGCTCATCCGCACCAGTTTGCCGCTCAGTCAGGGCACCAGGCTGCTGGTCATCTGCCTGGTCAATGTGACGGTCGCGATGACGATCGGCCTGGTGATTATGAATACCTGGCAGCCGGGTCTCTCCTGGCAGGGCCATGTCGATCAATTGCTGCAGCTCGTCCCCGGATCCAAGGCGCCGGCCAAAGTGGCGACCTCGCAGACGCCGATTGAAGATCTCGCGGCCTATATTCCGCGCACGATCCTCTCGCCTTTTTCCACCAACAACATCATTGGGGTCGTGTTGCTGGCCCTGGTCATCGGGTCAGGATTGCGCCGTCTGCACAGCAGGGCGGCCAGGACTGGCGCGGAGGATCATGCGGTGGTGCGTGGGGTGGAATGGATGTACGACTGGCTCGTGCGCATCCTCGGCTGGATCATTCACCTGGTGCCGTTGGCGGTGTTCGGCGTGGTGGCGCAGGTGGTGGGGAAGTCCGGCCTGGGCGTCTTTTCGGTCCTCTGGATCTTTCTCGTGGCGATGCTCGCGGGGCTGACGATCCATGCCCTCATCTACTACCCGCTGGTCGCCTGGTTCGTGGGAAAAAAATCGCCGAAGGTCTATGTGGGCGAGGGGGCCGATGCGATCATGACGGCCATGTCCTGCAACAGCAGCCTGGCCACCGTCCCGGTCACGCTCCAGTGTCTGCACCGGATGAACGTGTCCGCGCAATCGGCGCGCCTGGCGGCCTGCGTCGGGACGAACCTGAACAACGACGGCATCACCCTCTACGAGGCGATGGCCGCGCTGTTCCTCGCCCAGGCCCTGGGGTATGACCTGTCCCTCACGAGTCAGCTTCTCATCGTGGCAGCCTCGATTATTGCCGGGGCCGGCGTGGCGGGCATTCCTGAAGCAGGGCTGATCGTGTTGCCGCTCGTGCTGTCGGCGGCCGGTCTGCCCGACACCGTAATCGCTGCCGCCATTCCGCTCATCATGACCGTGGATTGGATCATCGCCCGTGCGCGCTCCGGCGTGAACGTGATGAGCGACATGCTCGTGGCGATTCTCCTGGATGCAGGACTGAAGCCGTCGGCCGCCGAGTCCGGCACGGTGCGGTATCGGCCGGAGACCGTCGTCCAACGCACCGAGTCTCCGCTCTCCTAAGCTGAGCGCATGCCCAGCTCGTATTCCCCCGTTTCATCCTCACGGCTGCAGCTCGGCCCGTAACGACTCCCCGCGAAAATGATTCGGCAGCAGCATGATGCAGTTGGGGTTGAACCCCTGCGATTTCAGCGTGTCGATGCTGCCCACGACCTTCCCGCCTTTGCGCAGGTCGATCACCGTGACGGAGCCGTCGCTCATGCCTTCCAGGTTGAGCAGGCTGTTTTGCACAAACAGGTACCGCTCATCGGGTGACAGGAGCGAATGGTGCGCGCCGGCGGCGGCAGGAATGGCCTGCAGAAATGTCGGGTGGCGCGGATCGCGGTTGTCATACACGTTCACGAAGCCCGGCTTGGCGGTCGTGACGAATAGGCGGTCGCCCTTGGCGTTGTACAACATCTCCAACGGCATGCCCTGTTGCCGCGGCCCGAAGTCGTCGATCTCGTGAAAAGAAAACGACGCGGTCGTCGGGTCCCAGACTCCGGCCCAGAGTGTGCCTTCCATCATGTTGGTGATGTGCACGACCGGCGGCACCGCATGCGGTGAAAACATCACTTCGACCGGCGCGGATTTCGAGGGCGCGGGTTTGGACGACACGCGATGTGTCGAAAGCACCGCGCCGGTGCTGGCCTCGATCACCGTGACGGAATCCCCCGCCTCGGACATGTCGGGCTTGACCGTGCTGGTGATCAACAGGCGGTCGATTCCGTTGTGAATCGCAATGCCGTGCGGGTACCGCACCGTCACCGGGGAACCCTCGCTCGTGCGTACCACCTTCGTCGGCTTGTCCGTGACCGCATTCCCCATGATCACCGTACTCGATCCCATGCAGGTGAGAAACCACGTGCGGTTGTCTTCCGACACGACCAGGTCTTCCAGCACCTGGCACTCCGGCACGTCGACGGCGCGCAGACGATAGGGGAAGCGCGTCAGATCCATGACATGCAACAGGCTCTTGTTCAGCGCCGTGATGTAGGCCTTGGTCCGGTCGCGGTTGAAGAAAATGTGGTGGGCGACGAGGTCCGGCGGCAGCGGCACCTCCATCAAGATCTTTCCGAAATCGGGGGACTCGGGATCGATCTCCATAATCGCGATCCCTTCGCGGCGCACCGGCTGGTTCGGCTTGCTCTCGTAGTTGAGCAGCGCCAGCAGTTCGGCCGAGGCGAGTGAGGTACAGGAGAGGAACAACGCACAGGTGAAGGTGAGGAGTCGGACGTGTGTCATGGTCGGCCTCCTTGGAGAGAGTAGAGCGGATGAGCAGTCAAAAGGGTACTCCTGTAATGGGACATACGCAAGGGCGAGTCAGTGAAATGGAAGCATTCTGACTAGCCGGAGAGGAATTGTCCGACAAGGCATCAGCGCGGCACGTCCGTCTCATCGGCATGGACCTGCTTTCCACATCACGCTGCTCGTGAATGGACCGACTTCAGCATCTCCGGAACTGAAAGTGATCGGCCTTGAGCGAGCAGTCGTTAACTATCAGCTCTTGTTCCGATCGAGATACGCTTCATGAGCGGCGAGAGTCGGTCTATAAGAGTGCGTTTTTACGGTGTATCTGGAGTCCACCTGTGAGGGATGACTGGTGTTCCAGACAGGTTTTGGCTACACCACCAGCAGGAGAGACGTGATGAGTATCCGTGAATTGCTTTGCAGAAAACGGGCTGAGATTCTGAAGATTGCCGCGCGGCATGGTGCGCGGAAGGTGCGGGTATTGGGTCGGTCGCACGAGGGACCGCCCGTCGGAACAGCGATGTCGATTTCCTCGTCGACATGGAGGAAGGTCGAAGCCTCATGGACCGTGCCACACTGATACTCGACCTGGAGCGACTATTGAAGCGGTCGCTGGATGTGGCCTCCGAGCGCGGCCTTCGACGTGTGGTTCGAAAAGAGGTCTTGAAAGACGCGATCGCCTTATGACGGATGACCGAGACCGCCAAGCTTACCCCTACCTTTCGCAAAACCCACTCGCCAGTTCCCTGGCCGCAGATCATCACGATGCGTCATGTTTTAGTGCATGACTATCTGGGGATCGATCTGGCAGAAGTCTGGGCGGTAGTGGTGCGAGATCTCCCGACCCTCAAGAAGCAGATCCAGCAGATGCTCAAGCCAAGGATCAAGCGGTCACCGAAAAGCTGAGTTGCCGCACCAGATCGCCATTTCAATCGTAGTGGTTTGATCCTCGCAAGCCATCCGATCCGAGCAAACGACGCCTCAGGATCGACGTGCGACCGCGTCCCGTTCTTCCACGAGCTGCGCTTCACGAGAGACGAACGACGGCCTCTCCAAACACGTTTCACCTGTTACCTTTCAAGCCCAAAAGTGACCCCGGATGTCACGGCAGGGGAGTATGCTGCCAGTAGACGTGAACAGGCACAAGGGAGGCGGCTATGCGGCAGGCTCAGGTGCAACGCGGAATCATCGTCGGAGTGTTTCTGCTGGCGGCGATGACCGGGACTGGTAGAGCGGAGCCCGGTTTCGACGAGAAGTACCAGCGCGACTTCAACATCTTCAACCCCATCAACCAGTACCAGCCGGGCAACCCGCTGAACCCCATCAACGCCTACGACCCGGCGAACCCGTTTAACCCGATCAACCGGTTCGATCCCGGCAACCCCGCCAATCCGATCAACCAATTCAACCCCAACAATCCCTTCAATCCGGTCAATCGCTACCGGCCCGACAATCCGTTGAACCCGATCAATGAGTTCAATCTCACCGTGCCGTTCGCGCCGTTGGGGGAGTGGGACCGCAACGATGAGGGGTGGTGGAAAGGAGAAGGTTAGGCGGATGGCAGTGGCCGAGTGGAAGGATGGAGACCGAGAGCTTTTCCATGAAAGATGAGAGCGCCGCTACAGATGGTGCTTTCTTAAAAGGAAACGGGTATTCTTCGGCGACATGGCCGGTGGACCGTCCAGCCTACCAAATGCCTCACGGAGACTGCATGTATGACACAGGCTTCATTACTGACCCATGTGACTCAGACCATCATCGATCGCTTTCACCCGAAGCGTATCATGGTCTTTGGTAGCCACGCCCGAGGGGAGGCCGGCCCAGATAGTGACCTGGACCTCTTTATTGAGATGGAGACGCCCCGCCGGCCTCCTGATCGGGCGATCGAAGTGAGCCAGGCGTTCGGGCTACGTGCATGGCCGATGGATATCGTGGTGTACACGCCGGAAGAAGTGCGGCGCTTACGCCACGTGAAAGGCACATTGCTGTCAGTCATTGAGAAGGAGGGCAAGGTTCTGTATGAACGGGGCTGAGTCCAATTTCGACGCGTGGCTGCGCAAAGCCCAACATGATCTGCTGAACATCGAAAACAACCTTGCGGCCAAGGACATTCCCTGGGACACGGTCTGCTTTCACGCGCAGCAAGTGGCTGAGAAAGTATTGAAGGCGTTTCTTGTCCATCGTGGGCGCGATCTTACGAAGACTCACGACTTGGTTGCCTTGCTTGCCCAGTGCGTGGCGTGCGATGAAGGGCTCGCGGTGTTGGAGGATGATTGCCGGAAACTGACATCTTACGGTGTTGCGGCACGGTATCCGGATGACCTGTTCGAGCCTGAAGAGACGGACGGTCGTGATGTGGTAGCCGCCGCCCACCGCGTGCGCACAAAAATTCTCCTGCTCCTTCCGGGAAGCCGATGAGAGGCTTCGACATTCCGCGACCTGTTCCCTAGTTCTCCTTGCGACAACCCGTATATCAGTAGCGTGGGACGGCGACGCCAGAGCTGCGTTGGAGAATGCCAATTCAACGCTCACTACTCAACTTTCTCCACTTCAGAACCCTCTGCTTCCGGTCCGAACGGTGCCTGCCACCTATTACGTTCAACGTTTCACGTGGGATGCCTCCCGTTCTTCCACGAGCTGCGCTTCAGGAACGACGCTTTTCCGCCCTCCATCGGCTATCACTCATACGCCACCTGCTCTCTTCCCCTTGTGACCCCGGATGTCACGGCAGGGGAGTATGCTGCCAGTAGACGTGAACAGGCACAAGGGAGGCGGCTATGCGACAGGCTCGGGTGCAACGCGGAATGATCGTCGGAGTGTTTCTGCTGGCGGCGATGGCCGGGACAGCCAGAGCAGAGCCCGGTTTCGACGAGAAGTACCAGCGCGACTTCAACATCTTCAACCCCATCAACCAGTACCAGCCGGGCAACCCGCTGAACCCCATCAACGCCTACGACCCGGCAACCCCGCCAATCCGATCAACCAATTCAACCCCAACAATCCCTTCAATCCGGTCAATCGCTACCGGCCCGACAATCCGTTGAACCCGATCAATGAGTTCAATCCCACCGTGCCGTTTGCGCCGTTGGATGGTGGGGGAGGGGCTGGACATTAGCGGTGAATGTGCGTTCTCTTGCCATCAGCTCTTGCTCCCGATCGAGATACGCTTCACGAGGTATAAGATAGGTTCCTAAGAGGCCCCTAGGCTCCCACCAGCCGCTCTCGCCGGTAAAAACGCTGGTGATAAAACGCAGGGAAACGGGTATTCTGCGGCGCAATTAGCGCCCTAGGCATATGAGGTTTTAGCGACGCATGGCGATTAAAAAGTCCGAACTCTACAGTTCCCTCTGGTCCAGTTGCGATGTGCTGCGCGGCGGTATGGATGCGTCCCAGTACAAGGACTATGTCCTCGTTCTCCTGTTCATCAAATACATCAGCGATAAATATGCCGATGTGCCGTACGCCCCGATCACGATTCCCAAGGGGGCGAGCTTCAAGGACATGGTGGCGCTCAAGGGCAAGCCGGATATCGGTGACCAGATCAATAAAAAGATCATCGGGCCGCTGGCGAACGCCAACAAGCTCTCCGACATGCCGGACTTCAACGATGCGAACAAGCTCGGCAGCGGCGACGAGATGGTCAAGCGGCTCACCGACCTCATCGCCATTTTTGAAGACAAGCGGCTCGACTTTTCCAAAAACCGCGCCGAAGGCGACGACATTCTAGGCGATGCCTATGAATACCTCATGCGGCACTTCGCCACGGAGAGCGGCAAGAGCAAGGGGCAGTTCTATACACCCGCCGAAGTTAGCCGCATCATCGCGCAGATTCTGGGTATCCGTGAGGCCAAGACTAGCCCTGACACCACCGTCTATGACCCGACATGTGGCTCCGGCTCTTTATTGTTGAAAGTCGCGGACGAAGCGCGCACCCCGGTGACGATCTACGGCCAGGAGAAAGACGCCACCACCGCAGGCCTCGCGCGGATGAACATGATCCTCCACAACAACCCCACGGCGCTGATCGCGCAGGGCAACACACTGGCTGATCCCAAGTTCAAGGACGGCGAGCCTCTCAAGACCTTCGACTACGTCGTGGCCAATCCACCCTTCAGTGACAAACGGTGGAGTACTGGCCTCGATCCGCTGAACGATCCTTACGAGCGGTTCAAACACTTCGGCGTGCCGCCCAACAAGCAGGGCGACTATGCCTACCTGCTGCACATCGTCCGCTCGCTCAAGAGCACCGGCAAAGGCGCTTGTATTCTGCCCCACGGTGTCTTGTTCAGGGGCAATGTCGAGGCGGACATCCGCCGTAACCTGATTCGCAAGGGCTACATCAAAGGCATCATCGGCCTGCCTGCCAACTTGTTTTACGGCACCGGCATTCCCGCCTGCATCGTGGTGGTAGATAAACAGGACGCCCACACCCGCAAGGGCATCTTCATGATCGACGCCAGCGCAGGATTTATGAAGGACGGTCCCAAGAACCGCCTCCGCGCGCAGGACATTCATCAGATCGTGGATGTCTTCAACAAGCGCCTCGACGTGCCCAAGTACTCCCGTATGGTGAGCGTGGACGAGATCGAGAAGAACGAGTTCAACCTCAATCTGCCCCGTTACATCGACAGCCAGCAGGCGGAGGACCGGCAAGACATCGAAGGCCACCTGAAAGGCGGCATCCCCCAGGCGGATGTGGAGGCGCTGCAACGGTACTGGGACATCTGCCCCAAGCTCCGGCAAGCCCTCTTCAAGGCCAATCGTCCCGGCTACCTCGACCTGGCCGTGGAGAAGTCGGCAATCAAGTCCACAATCTACGAGCATCCTGAATTTGCCGCCTTCATCGGCAAGATGAACGCCCACTTCGCGACGTGGAAACACCAGACCGCCAAGTCGCTCCGTGCGCTCAAGTCTGGCTTCCATCCGAAGGAACTCATTGCCAAGCTGTCCGAAGACCTGCTCGCCCACTATGTCGGTCAGCCGCTCATCGACAAATACGATGTCTATCAACACCTCATGGACTACTGGGCCGAGACGATGCAGGACGACTGTTACCTGATTGCCGCTGACGGGTGGAAGGCCGAGACGTACCGCATTATCGAAACGAAAAAGACCAAGGACGGCAAACCTGGCAAGCAGGTGGATAAAGGCTGCACCTGCGATCTCGTGCCGAAGCCGCTCATCGTCGCCCGCTACTTCGCGAAGGAGCAGGACGCCATCGACCAGCTCACGACTGAATTGGAAGCAGTTACCGCGCGCCTCACCGAATTGGAGGAAGAGCAGGACGGAGAAGAAGGGGCGTTCGCTGAACTCGATAAGGTGAACAAGGCCAACGTCGCTGCCCGGCTCAAGGAAGTCGAGGGCGACAAGGACGCGAAAGATGAAGCAGCCGTCTTGGGCGAATGGTTAAAGCTCAACAGTGACGAGTCGGATCTTAAAAAGCGTCTCAAGGAAGCTGAAGCATCGCTCGATGCCAAGGCCTATGCCAAGTATCCGATGCTCACCGAGGCTGAGATCAAGCAGCTGGTGGTGGATGACAAGTGGCTCGCCGCACTGGATCGTGACATCCACGGCGAGATGGACCGTGTGAGCCAGCAGCTCACCCAGCGGGTGAAGGAGTTGGCTGAGCGCTATGAGGCCCCGCTGCCGCAGATGGTGAGTCGCGTAGCCGATCTGGAGGCCAAGGTGAACCGCCACCTGAACAAGATGGGGTTCTCATGTCAGTGAAGCCACTTCGACAAAGCTCAGTGCCGGCCGGCTACAAGCAGACCGAGGTGGGGGTCATCCCGGAGGATTGGAAAATCGCTAAACTTGGCACCCATGCGACGTTCAAGACTGGCCCTTTCGGTAGTGCATTGCACCAATCTGACTACGTTGATGATGGTGTTCCGGTGATCAATCCAATGCAAATTGTCGATGGAAAGATTCAGCCGACGCCTTCAATGGCGATTACAGAAAAGGCAGCACGGACGCTGTCCGAGTTTCGTCTTTCAGAGGGCAACGTAGTCATCGGTAGACGCGGCGAAATGGGGCGGTGCGCGTTCGTGCGAGCAGAAGAGCATGGGTGGCTGTGTGGGACTGGCTCCATGATTATTCGCACAGGACCATTACTTGATGCTCGCTTTCTCCAGCGGGTGCTATCAAGTCCGCCAATTATCGCAGAGATTGAGAATGCGTCGGTTGGCTCCACGATGATCAATCTCAATCAGGGTACGCTGGGGAATCTTGTCGTTCCCCTTCCCCCCACCAAAGCCGAACAAGAAGCCATCGCCGAGGCGTTGAGCGATGCGGATGCCCTCATCGAATCCCTGGAGCAACTCCTCGCTAAGAAGCACCAACTCAAACAAGGCACCATGCAGGAACTCCTCACCGGCAAGAAGCGCCTGCCGGGCTTTGAGGTCAAACCAGGCTACAAGCAGACCGAGGCGGGGGTGATTCCGGAGGATTGGGGACTCGACTTCATCGAGAACGTTGCACACATCACTACCGGCAGCAGAAACACTCAAGATCGTGTCGATGATGGTCAGTATCCGTTCTTCGTGCGCTCGCAGATAGTTGAACGCATCAACAGCTACTCCTTCGATGGAGAAGCGGTTTTGACGGCAGGCGACGGGGTTGGTACAGGCAAGGTATTTCATTACATCAATGGCAAATTCGACGCGCATCAACGTGTCTATCGCATCTCAAACTTCAGCGAGGAGATAAGCGGCTATTTCTTCTACCTCTACTTCAGCAGCCACTTCTACGGGCGGATCATGCAAATGACTGCGAAGTCATCGGTCGATTCTGTGCGCAGGGAGATGATCGCAAGAATGCTGATCCCTCTCCCGCCCACCAAAACCGAACAAGAAGCGATCGCCGCCATTCTTTCTGACATGGATGCCGAGATCGCCAAGCTGGAAGCCAAGCTCGCCAAAGCCCGCCAGCTCAAGCAGGGCATGATGCAGGAACTGCTGACGGGGAGGATCAGGCTCGTATGAGCAGCCCGTTAAGCGAATCAACAATTGTATGTGCGGTTGCACAAGAGGCGGCTCGTCGTACCACCCGTCAGATCATCACTGAATTGCAGCGCATGAAAAATACTTTGTCTGGCGATGATTCTGAGTTGAAAACCATTTGGGACGAGATTTGCGTCCAAGTCCAAGACGAGGAGTCCGGATCCTGGGACGCCTATGATGAGACCGTACGATCTATCGTGAGCGCATACATTGACAAGTTGCCGAAGCATGAGCGGGAAGCGATCTGGTTGCAGACCGACGCCGGCAGCGATTGGCGCTACAAAGAACCGGAAGAACGTGAGGCCTCACCAGTCTGTGACGACGACATTGTCGAATACCTGACTCGTGACTATGTGTATGTGGAGGCGGGCAGCTGGTCAAACGCCCGCGTTCGGGCTTACATCGAGCGATCTAGCGAGAGGGACTGAACCGTGCTCCCACCAGGCTCGCCAAGCCCGCCAGCTCAAGCAGGGCATGATGCAGGAACTGCTGACGGGGGGATCAGGCTGGTATGAACATGCTTGGTAAGACAATCAAGGAATGCTATCGCGTGGTGGAGGAGAAGTTCCGGTGTAGCCGGACAGGGCGCATTGCGGGCTATGGTCTCGTAGTGCTTCCCAAATAAAAGAGGCCGGCCCCCGCTACGCAGTGACCAGCCTATGGTGAAATTCTGGATGACGAGCGTGTGAATTGCAAGAGGGGCGTGTCTTTGTGCCGCACGCTATGGGCCAGAGGGAGATAGTGCTGATGTCCCCTGTCGGTCAACCAGAACGGGCCACGCAGAACCGTGTCGTTGGTCTGTTCTACGACAAGCCCGGCTATTGCTACCTCGGTGAGTGATTCGACCAAGCCCGGTTGGGTGAACAGGGTTGTGTGAAATCTGCAGGGCTATTGTTCAGTCCCATGGTGTTTTCACGAAAACATGCCCATTTTCCTGAAAAATATTTCCCACTATAGACATGCAACCAATTGAATAAATGTACTTTTCATGGTGTATGGCCGTGGTGAGGGGTTGGGCATTCACCAAAGTTGATTTCATGGCTGAGTTTGGCGAGGTCGACATCCATCGATTGCTTTTTAACCCATCCCGGAGTTCGACGACATGATAACCACTCTGACGACGCTTCAGGGCGAGATCAACCGGTGAACGCATGAGCACTGTCGGCCAGCCAGAGCGAGCCACACAGGACCGCGTCATCGCGCTGTTCCGTGACGAACTGGGCTACCGCTACCTCGGTGACTGGACCGACCGGGAAGGGAACAGCAATATCGAAGAAAAGCTGCTGGCCGACTATCTGACCACGTCGGGTTACACCCCGGCACAGATCAGCCGGGCGCTGTATCTCCTGAAGACCGAGGCGGACAATCACAGCCGCAACCTCTACGGGAACAACCAGGCTGTCTATAAGCTGCTTCGCTACGGGGTGCCGGTCAAGATCGAGGCGGGTAAGGTCACGGAAACCGTCCACCTCATCAACTGGCGTGAGCCGGCCAAGAATGATTTTGCGATTGCTGAAGAGGTCACGCTCAAGGGCAACCACGAACGGCGGCCTGATATGGTGCTGTATGTGAATGGCATTGCCGTCGGTGTGATCGAACTCAAGAACAGCCGCGTGTCCATCGGCGACGGTATACGCCAAAGCCTTTCCAATCAGCTGCCTGAGTTCAACGCCTGGTTCTTCAGCACCATGCAAGTCATCTTCGCCGGAAACGACTCTGAAGGTCTGCAGTACGGGACCATCGGTACCCAGGAGAAGTATTTCCTGAAGTGGAAAGAGGACGAGCAGGACAACCGCCGATTCAAACTGGACAAGTATCTGCTCAAGATGTGCGGGAAGGACCGGCTGATCGAACTGATACACGACTTCGTGCTCTTCGACGGCGGAATCAAAAAGCTGCCGCGCGTGCATCAGTATTTCGGCATCAAGGCCGCGCAGGACGCTGTCCGCCAACGCAAGGGCGGCATCATCTGGCATACGCAAGGAAGCGGCAAAAGCATCGTCATGGTGCTGCTGGCCAAATGGATTCTGGAAAACAACCCCCATGCCCGCGTAGCCATCGTCACCGACCGCGACGAACTGGACAAGCAGATCGAAGGGGTCTTTACCGATGTCGGCGAGCCGATCACACGTACCAGCAGCGGCCGCGACTTGATGAGCCGACTCGGCCAGGCGACACCTCGTCTCATGTGCTCACTCGTCCACAAGTTTGGCCGCAAGGATGTGGACGACTTCGACGCCTTCATCAAGGAGCTGGAAAGTCAGCCCAGCCAGACGGTGGGCGAGGTATTCGTGTTCGTGGACGAGTGCCACCGCACGCAGAGCGGCAAGCTGCACCGGGTAATGAAAGCTCTGATGCCGAATGCCGTCTTCGTCGGCTTCACCGGGACGCCGCTGCTTAAAAAGGACGCGCAGACCAGCTTTGAGGTATTCGGTGGCTACATCCACACCTACAAGTTCAGCGAGGGGGTGGAGGATGGGGTGGTGCTCGATTTGGTCTATGAAGCGCGGGACATCGACCAGCACCTGGGTTCTCAGGAGAAGATCGATGCCTGGTTCGAGGCGAAGACCAAGGGGCTGAATGATTGGCAGAAGGATGAACTCAAGAAACAATGGGGGACGATGCAGCAGGTGCTCAGCTCCAAGTCCAGAATGGATCGGGTGGTGAGTGATGTCGTCTTCGATTTCGGTGTGAAGCCGCGCTTATCCAGTGAACGGGGGAACGCGATCCTCGTGGCCTCAAGCATCTATGAAGCCTGCAAGTATTTCACGCTCTTTCAGAAGACGCCCTTCAGGGGCAGGTGTGCGGTGGTGACCTCCTATAATCCGCAGACTCAGGATGTGACCAAGGAGGAAGTCGGCGCGAACACGGAAACCGATAAGCAGTTCATCTACAACACGTACACCGAGCTGTTGAAAGACATTGACGCGAAGCCATGCATGACCAAAACGGAAACCTATGAGGAATGGGCGAAGGCACTCTTCATCAAGCAACCGGCGAATATGAAGCTGCTGGTTGTGGTGGATAAGCTGCTCACCGGCTTCGATGCGCCGCCTTGCACCTATCTCTACATCGACAAATCGATGCAGGACCATGGACTGTTCCAGGCCATCTGCCGGACCAATCGTCTTGACGGTGAGGACAAAGACTACGGCTACATCGTGGACTACAAGGACTTGTTCAAGAAACTGGTCAATGAGAAGGGCACCGGGGCTCTACAAGTCTATAGCTCCGAGCTGGATCACAGCGCCGCGGGAGCTGCTCCTGAGATTCTGCTGCAAGACCGACTGAAGAAAGGCAAGGAGCGGCTCGACCAAGCGTTGGAGACTCTCGATCTCCTGTGCGAACCGGTGGAACCTCCGAAAGGGGAGCTGGAGCATATCCATTATTTCTGTGGGAACACGGAGATTCCGGCCGACCTTCAAGAACGGGAACCGCAACGGGCTGCACTCTACAAGGCGACCATCGCCCTGGTGCGCGCGTACGCCAATCTCGCCGATGAGCTGGAACCGGCGGGTTACAGCGCGGCCGACATTGTCCGCATCAAGCAGCAACTGGACCGGTATCTGAATGTCCGCGAGATTGTTCGGAAGGCCAGTGGGGAGAGTCTCGATCTGAAGGCCTACGAAGCCGATATGCGCCATCTCATCGATACCTATATCGAGGCGGATGAGCCGAGAAAGATTTCACCATTCGATGAGATGCCTTTGCTCGACCTGATCGTGAAGACCGGGATCGGGAATGCCATCGCCGGACAACTGGGCGGCCTGAAGGGTAATAAGGATGCGATTGCCGAGACCATTGAGAACAACGTGCGTCGCAAAATCATCAAGGAGCATCTGAACGACCCCGCCTACTACGAGACGATGTCGGCGTTGCTGGACGAAATCATCGCCGCTCGTAAGACAAAGGCCATTGAGTACGAGCACTATCTGAAACGCATTGCCGACCTCGCCAAACAAGTGGAAGCCGGACAGGCAGAGGATACGCCGGAGCCGCTCAAGAAGAGCCCGGCTCTGCGGGCTCTGTACAACAACCTGAAGAAGATGCAGGAGGCGTCTCCGCAGGCAGATCGTGCTGCGGAAACGCAGGCCGAATACAGGGTTGCCGGTGATCCGACATTGAAACTGGCGTTGAAGATCGACGAGGCGGTGAAAAAGGTGCGGCACGATGGCTGGCGCGGAGTTCAAACACGCGAGCAAGTGATCAAGCAAGCTCTGTATGACCTGCTGCGGGATGAGGCTGAGGTAGAACGCATCTTTCTCATCATCAAAGCGCAGAGAGAATACTGATGATGGCGCACGTGCAGCTTGGCACCATTGCCGTGGAGGTGGAGCTGAAGGACATTAAGAACGTTCATCTCAGTGTCTATCCCCCGAACGGACGCGTGCGCATTGCTGCCCCGGCGCGCATGAGTCTCGATACCATCCGTGTCTTTGCCGTTTCCAAACTGGGCTGGATCAAACAGCAACAGAAGAAATTACGGGAGCAGGAACGAGAAACTCCGCGTGAGTACCTCAACCGCGAGAGCCATTACCTCTGGGGACGGCGTTATTTCCTTACTGTTCGGGAAGGGGATGAAGCCCCGTCTATTGGGCTGCAGCATCGCCGCATACTTCTGCGCGTGCGTCCCGGAACAAGCGAAGAGAGGAAGCAGGAGTTATTCGAGGCGTGGTATCGCGAGCAGCTCAAAGACGCCGTGCGGCCTCTGCTTGCCAAGTGGCAGCCATTGATGAGGGCGACGGTCAATCGCTTCTTTGTGCAACGGATGCGGACGAAGTGGGGGAGTTGCAATCCCACGGCACGGCATATTCGTCTGAATACAGAGTTGGCGAAGAAGCCGCTGGAATGTCTTGAATACATCGTCGTGCACGAGTTGACCCATCTGCTTGAGCCCACACACAATAGCCGATTTGTAAGCCTAATGGATCGGTTCATCCCGAAATGGCCGTTCTATCGCGAGATGCTGAATCGGCTGCCGGTCCGGCATGAATATTGGGAGTATTGAGGATTCAACTCTCTATTCAAGTGCGGTAAGCTCGATATATGGGAAGTACCGGCAGTGGTACGATTTGGTCATTTCATTCACCAGCATATCTTCTCGGCGCATCCTAAAATAAAGGCCATGCCAATTTGAGGTTGCTGGAGCCCATGCACAGACACAACCTGGAGCTTATCTGGCGTTAGGAAGTGATGCAGACCTCATTGGTCACCTGTGGCGAAGTGATGAAAAACTGAACTGATTCCAAACTGGAAACAGTTCAGACTGACCCCCTCCCCCCAATATCCTGTAACGTACAAGATTCCATGAATCTTCAACTGCTAAGGATTCCTTAGCGGTTCGAGACTCGCCGAAGCTGCTGAATCAGCTGCGAAAGAAGAAGACGTAATCACACTAACCGCCAGGACCTCGAACGCAAATTGCTGATCATGACGCAGACTCAGCTCGTCGACACGGTGAAAACCTGCTCATCTGATTGATCGATCAGAAAACGGGAACAGAAGAGAGTTTCTCTCCAGAACTACTTGTACGGGACAGAATAATCAGCCCCTAGAGGAGTTGGCATGAATGTGTGCATTCAATCGTTAGGCTGCCGACTGCTTGGTCACGTCCCAGCCGGGAAAGACTAGGACGGCTGGATGGCACTGGAGCACCCGCGCCAAAGTTTTGGCCCGTTCGACGCCAAGATTGATGGTATCGTTTTCGATCGCTGAGATGGTGGACTGGGGAATTTTGGTCCTTCGAGCCAGCTCGCTTTGCGTGAGCCCTTGCAGTTCACGGATAATCCGAACGGATTCTCCTACCGAGACCACCACTCGCGCTTTTGCCGGGCGAACGTCTTTGGATTTCATCATTGCCTCCGATAGTCGTGGGCTGTCACGTCCATGATCATGACCAGTACACGCTGTTCTTCAACGGTGTAAATCACTCGATACTGGGCATTCAACCTTGACGAGCGATGCCCTTCCCATTCGCCTTGAAGACGTTCATCGTGGAACCCCTTGATCAAGCGTAGGCCTGCCGGGCCGGAGATCCGCACAATGTCTTTCCACTTCTCATAGCGTTTCAGCAATTCGAGCGGAAGGCGATCGAGGCTCTTGCTCGCCCGGCGGTGTTCGTAGATCTCCCACATGAGCGGTCCTACTATACCATATTAGATATAGCCCATCTCAAGGTCTCATCCGTTTCTGACCTTCGATCCCGCTGCCGATGGCGAAGCAGAGTCCCGAGTGCTTCCCTTACCTGCAAAATGTGGGTGTGGGCAATACCTCTGGCTTTCGGGCGCGATGTGGGCTGACTTGAACCGGTCGTTTCCTGTTACAATGCCTGCCCTCACAAAGCTGTGCTCAAGGAAAGGCCTGCGATGTCGAAGCCCTCACAATCGAATGCCGTGCTTGTGGCGATTCGCACCCCCCGCGTGCCTGCGGAGGAGGTGGACAGTTCGCTGCAAGAGCTCACTCGTCTGGTAAAGACCCTCGGCTACCACGTCGTGGGCCGTGTGACGCAAAAGCGGAGTTCGGATCGCTATGCGGCGGTGCTGGGAGAGGGCAAACTCGCCGAATTGGCGCGGTGGACCGGGGGATCCGGGAAAATCGAGTCGGCGTTTGGTCGGCCGAAGAATAAGGCGTCCGCCAAGGATGAGGCGGATGATTCAGACATCGAGGAAGAATCAGACGAGGAAGCGGACGATATCATCGAGGTTGCGCCAGCCCCTCAGGAACGGGCGCAGATTGTCATCGTGGATTGTGATCTGTCGCCGTCCCAATTGAAAAATCTTGAACGTGCCGCCGGCGTGCCGGTGCTGGATCGTACCGGGGTCATCATTGAGATTTTCAGCCGGCACGCGCGAACGAGAGCGGCCCGGCTGCAGGTGGAGATCGCGCGGCTCAACTATCTCGCGCCCCGGTTGCGGGAAACCGGCAGCGGCAGCGAGCGGCAGGGCGGGGGCGTCGGTGGCAAGGGAGCCGGAGAGACGAGTCTCGAGCTCGATAAGCGCCGAATCAGGGATCGCACGAAAGAACTCCGGGAGGAACTGGCGGCGATCGGGGACGAGCATCAGACGCGCCGCGCCAGGCGGGAACATGAACTCACGGTCGCGCTCGTGGGGTACACCAATGCCGGGAAATCCTCGCTCATGCGTGCCATGACGGGCAGCGAGGTGCTCGTGGCCGACAAGCTGTTCGCCACGCTTGATACCACGATCCGGCCCTTGTATCCAGAGACGCGTCCTAAAGTGCTCCTGTCCGATACCGTGGGCTTCATCAAGAAGCTCCCGCATGACCTGGTCGCGTCGTTCAAGTCGACACTGGATGAAGCGGCCAGTGCGTCGCTCCTGCTGTTTGTCGTCGATGCCTCCGATCCGTCCTTTCGCTCCCAACTGGACGTCACTCGGAAGGTGTTGGGGGAAGTCGGCGCCACGGATGTCCCCAGCCTCCTGGTGCTGAACAAACGGGATCGTCTCGGGCCGGAGGAGCTGGCAGCATTGAAGGCGGAATATCCCGACGCGGTCTTGCTATCCACGAGAAGCAAGGACGACCTGCAGGCGCTCCGTGAACGCATCATGGGGTACTTTGAGAGCGATATGCTCGACGAGGACTTGCGGATTCCCTTCACGGCTCAAAGCGTCGTGGCGGAAATCCGCGCCAAGATGCGGGTTCTGTCGGAAGCCTATGATGCCGAGGGGCTTACCATACGGGTGCGCTCAACCCCGGAGAACCTGGCGGCGATCAAACAGAAGCTCGCGCGAGTTCCGAAACGGTAGCGCCTATCACCGTTACCCGCTCCCATTCATGCCTTGCGGTCTTCCGCCGGACGTGAGACCGTAGCGCGACTCAGCCGATTGTTCCCATGAACATTCTCCACGCAACACAGGCCTATGAGCGATGGTCGGCGCGGCAGGTGCCGTTTGTGCCGGCGGATCTGCGGGTGAAGCATGCCGTGATGGCACAGAGCCCCTTTTCCTTTCTCAGGGCTACCTGTTACCGCTGGATGCAGGTCTGGCCGGAAGTCTGTGCCGACCTGGCCACGGCCCCGTCGCTGCGGGCGGTCGCCGATCTGCATGTCGAAAACTTCGGCACGTGGCGCGACAGCGAAGGGCGCCTGATCTGGGGCATCAATGATTTTGACGAGGCCTGCTCGTTTCCCTACACCAGCGATCTGGTGCGCCTGGTGGTCAGCGCCAAGCTTGCCGGTCGGGCTGAGCATCTCGCGGTCAAGTTGGACGAGGCCTGCGAGGCGGTGTTGACTGGCTACCGAGAAGGGCTGCGGGCCGGAGGGCGGCCGTTTGTGTTGTCGGAGCAGCATCGCTGGTTGCGCGAGATCGCCACGAACTCCCTGCGCGATCCGGTGAAGTTCTGGAAGAAGATGGCGGCACTACCGATGGTGGAAGGCACGGTTTCGCACGAGGTGACAGACGCGCTTGAGCAGGTGATGCCCGAGGCAGGGCTGTCGTATGGTCTCCGGCGGCGGCGTTCGGGCCTGGGTAGTCTGGGGCGTCCACGGTTCGTTGCGCTCGCTGAATGGCGGGGCGGGAAGGTTGCGCGTGAGGCAAAGCGGCTGATTGCCTCTTCTGGTCTGTGGGCCCAAGGGCAACCGGGCGGCGGCACGATCCTGTATCAATCGATGTTGGAGCATGCCGTGCGGTGTCGCGATCCGTTTGTGCGCATGGAGGGCCCGTGGCTGCTCCGGCGGCTCTCGCCCTATTGCTCACGGATTGAACTGACGGCGTTGCCGAAGAAACGAGACGAGGGCAAGCTGCTGTATGCCATGGGCTGGGAGACGGCGAATGTGCACCTGGGCGACCAGCCACAGGTCAAGGCCGTGCAGCGCGACCTGGCCGCGAGAAAGTCCGCGTGGTTGCGGAATGCGGCGAAAGCCATGCTGAAGGCCACGCTCGCCGATTGGAAGGACTGGACGGTGCATGCTGCCGGGTAATCCGTCTCCAGAATGGACGAACGGGAGGCCGCTGACGGTCTATCCGCTGAATCTGCCGGGCCGAGTGTATGGCAGCGCCATGCCGTTTGGCCTCTACGATCCGGAGGGCAGGCTGTTGCCGGAATTCAGAGCCGCTTCCATCCACGGGGTGGTGCTGTTGGCCGAGCCGGACGAATGCCGGGAGAAAACGGGGCGGGACCTGCTCGCGATCTATCGGGGGGAAGGGCTGGCGGTGTTGTCGCTGCCGATTCCCAACTACGGCGTTCCTGGCGATGGCCGTCTGACCGATGTGCTCCGGCAGGCGCACGAACAGACTGCGCAGGGCCGCAACCTCATCATCCACTGTTCCGCCGGGCTCGGGCGCACGGCCTTGTTTGCGACATTGCTGGCTCGATCGGTCTTGAGACTCTCGGGGCCGGATGCCCTGGCTTGGCTCGGACGCCATCAACCGGGCGCGCTCCTGACACCTGCGCAAATCACGCTGATCATGGCGTGAGCGGGCAGGCCCGTTGCACCCGACCGCTCATTTCTTCGTCTTCGCCGCATAGGGTTCAACCGTCTCCCTGATTTTCAGCCACTTGTCCCAGCCGTACCCTTTGGCGATGTTTTTGATGGATTCTTTCGCGGCATCGACGGCGTTCCGGACCTGGTCCCGGTTCATCGTGGACGCATGTCGAAGGATGATCTGCAGCGTTTGCGCATCGGCGAGGACGATGTCGAGCGAATAGGGCCGATCGGGGCTGGCCTCCCGTCGGAGGGCGGCCCTTGTCATCAGGGCCAGCCATTCTCCCTCCGTGGGCGTGTAGGGGGCGAGGCCGGGCCGGGCGGGCGTCATTTGCGTCTCCGCGGGAGCCGTTTCCTCCCTGACCGTCTGGCATTGATTCTCGCTGCAGGCCTTGAGGCGCACCCGCCGGTTTTCCAAACAGCTGTTTTTATCGTCTGAGCTGATGGCATTCCCCAGACATCGCCGGACCTCTTCTTCGGCGGCGTAAAAACAATCTGAGCAGGGACTTTGGGCGGCGACCGGCGCGGCGAGCAGCATCAGGAGAGACAGGGCGGACAACAGCGGTCGGGTCATGATCGGGCCTCTTGTGCCCCCTTCTCTACGCCACTCGCTGCGCTATTGCAATCGTGCCGGCGTGCCACAAGCCGCGGGAGCGTTCGAAGAGGAGCCTGCGGGCCCGGGGCTGAATGGAAGGGAACGGCGAGTCAGGACCCGACGGTGGCCGCGGCCTCCTCCCAGCGACAATCCTCGACGATGTCCCGGCCACGGGTGACCTCGAGAATTCCGACGTAGATGAGCTGCGCCCCTCGGGACCAGTCGGAGTTGAAGGGCAGGCCGCGGAATGCGGCCTCGGCAGCTTTGTATTCGTCATGTGTGAGCAGACTGTCATCGGTGTACATCGTGCACCTCATTCGTCCTGCGCCCCCGACTTATGCGGCTTGATCAGCGGGCGTCAGACGCGTCAACCGGATCTCTTTCCTGGTCGAGCGCAGTCCCGACAGGAGCAGTTTCATGAACTCGCGGGCCGACAGGGGCCAGATCTCTTCCTTGTCCTGGCCGGGCCGTTGCTGATGGCTTCGACGAACCGGGTGTTGCCCTTGCTGTTTCATGGTGGTGTCCTCCTAGGACCACGAGTGATCCCTCTGCCTGTTGTTGTTCTATCCTGCGCCGGCACAGGGCACGACTAGCGGAACCCCTGGACCCTGGAGGCCAATCCCCTAGCCCGCATGATTCATGACGGTTCGTTCCGAAATCCCCGAGTCATGTCGCGAGCCCGGCGGCCGAAGGCCCGTCGCACCAGTGAATCAGCGAGTGCGGCAGAAGTGTCATGAATCATGCGGGCTGCTTCATGAGGCCTGTCCTTCGCTTGCGCCGTGCGGATCGGCCGGGTACGATGCCGCGTACATTTTTGTTGGAGGGCCTCATGGCGCAGATGACCGAAGGTGCTCCGGACCTCTTTCGTCTCACGACCTTCCTCGCACCGTTCAATTTGCAGTTCAGTCAATTTCTGGTACGCGATGACCAACCGCTGTTGTTTCACACCGGCTGGTATCGGTTTCAATTCCTCGCGACGCCGCAGGTGCCGCACTGTTGGGAATCGGGCCTGTTGTTTGAAGAGACCCGGCGCACGCTGCTCTGTTCCGATCTCTTCCACCAGGCCGATGATGGCGAGCCGGTCACGCAGTCTGATGTCATCGGGCGTTGTCGCGATGTGCTCAAGGAATATCAGCAGGGCCCCTTGGCCAACTCTATGCCCTATTGCACGTTGACGGATCCCACACTCAGGAGGCTGGCGGCGTTGAATCCGAACACCCTCGCGACGATGCATGGCTCGGTCTATGCGGGCGACGGAGCACAAGCGCTCCACGATCTGGCCCAGGTCTTTCGTGAGGTCCTCGGAGACGGAATCACCGGCACCACGCCCTCTCCATGAAAGTGTTTTCATGCTGGTCTAATCCGTTCCTCATCTTGCCGAATTACAGTGGGGCAGGGTGAGTCGGGAGAGACGCCCACCGGCCGCCCTTGTGAGGGCGTCGTGTGTGACACATGGGAGGGGAGGCGCAGTCATGAAAGACGTGGTGAGAGCTTCATCGAAAGGCGAGCGTCGTGTTCAGTCCCAAGATTCCAGGTCGCTGCCACGCGGGTTCTCAGTTCTTGTCGCCTGGTTCTTCAGCGTCAATGCCGATCGTTGGCGGCGGCGGGCGCAGTTTTACGAGCGTCATCGAGACTATTTCCCACGCGTGGCCTCGAGCCCGTTCGTGGATCGTTGTCGTGAATTGGAGTCGGCGTCTCGCGAGTTCGCTCGTCGGTTGTTCGCGATGCCGGTCCAGGACGAGTTGGCGCCGGTTCGGGTCACGGTCTCGCGAGTGGCGTCATCCCGAATATTGTAACCCCTGTGCATCAGGTGATTCGATTCCAGCATTGAATCCGAGCGGCTGACGGCTTAGGCTACGTTGATGGGCCGTCAGCCTGTTCAGGGGGGGAATCTCATGCTGGTCTCTCGAATCGTGCTCGCGCTAGGAGTCATGACTCTCGTGGGCTGCGCCGGTGTGTCTGCGCCGGTGCGTACCAACAGCGGGGCGCATCCTCCGCAATTATCCGACGTCATTCCGCCCGATCAGCCATTCACCCGCCATTTGGTCAACGTGGACGGCCTCCGCCTGAGTGTGCTGGAGGCGGGCACCGGCGATCCGATCGTGTTCGTACACGGGGTGGTGACCACCAGCAACATCTTTCCCAAATATGTCGGCGCCTATGCGCCGGAGTTTCGCGGCATTGCGGTCGATTTACGCGGGTATGGCGATTCGGAAAAGCCGCCGACCGGCTACACGATCGAGCAGTTTACCTGCGACCTGATCGGGCTGGCCGATACGCTGGATATCAAGCAGGCGGTGTGGGTCGGCGTGTCGATGGGCGGAATGATTCTCCAACAGCTGGCCTTGGACCATCCTGAACGGGTGCGGGCGCTGGTGTTGGTGTCGACCACCGATGGGGCGATGATTCTGGACAAGGACATTCCGACCATCGGCCGGCCGCGCGACTATCGCGAGGTGTCGAAGGCCATCATCGTCGAAAGTTTTCCTTCCGGCACGCCGGCGAAAACCTATCAGCCGCTGCTTGAACGAATTCCCACCTGGAACGGCACGGTGATTCGGGAGGCGCTCACATCTATGTCGCAGTTCAACGTGCATGGCCGACTCTCCGCGATCACGGTGCCCACGTTGATCATGGTGGGGGCGAAAGACGATGTGGCGTCTCCGGCCATCGCCATGGGGATTCAGGGGCAGATTCCCGGCGCGCAGCTCGTGGAGTTCCAAACCGGCCATTTCATGATGGCGGAAGACCCGGACCGGTTTCGGACCGTGCTCGGGGATTTTCTCAAGCAGCTTCCGCGGTGAGCGGAATGAATGCGCTGAGCCGCCGTGCACAGCGTTCTTCGGGGATGGTATGATGCCGGAAGTCAGTCCACGTTGTTGTCCTCACAGGGAGAAGAGATTATGACCATGCAGCTGTCGCGCCACGTCGTCGGGATTGCGTTGGGGCTTGTGCTGTGTGCAGGGAGCGGCTTGGCGGCCGAGCCTGCGGATGTGGAGAAATTTGTGAACGCCCGCATCGAAATCGGCGAGATGATGACGAACTATTTCAAGGGCGGGGAATCGTATGGCTCAGGCCAGCGGCCGTCACCGGAGAAAATGAAGGAGATGGGCGACGACATCCAAGCGAAGCTCAGCGCACTCTTGTCGAAACGGGGGCTGACGGTGGAGGAATATCGGGCGCGCAGCAAAGACGTGTTTGCCGATGAGGCGGCGGTGAACAGCTACCTGGCGGCACATCCGGATCTCAAAACCCGGTATGACGCTCTGCCCTTGGGGCGGATGGGTGGCGGCGGAGGCAGCACGGGACGGGGATACTAGGACATAAGGCCGTGACAGTTCGCCGGCCGGGGTGTGGTGATGAGGAGGCTCGACATGTCGCATGACACGTCGAGCCTCTTGTCGTTGAGGGAGTCAGCTGCGGAGATCAGATCACCTGGATGATCAGGTTCGTCAGATGTTCCATGCCGATGCAGTCGAGGATACAGTAGGCGCGATACTGCATGCGGCCTTTCTCACCCGCAAGAAAACTCACGGTTGATTCCCGGTTCATCATCCACAGCGGGTTGGTTTCCTGTTTCCAGCCGTCCTCGGCTCGCAGCGCGATTTGGTGGGTATCCCCCGCAGCCAGGCTGGTGAGGTCTTCGCCGAAGACAAAGATGATCTTTACCAGCGTGTCTTTGGGGATTTGTAACATCCGCTTTCCGCCATAGGGTTTGCCTTTCTCATCCAGAAATCCCTTTTCACTCACGCGGACCTTGATCTCCAGCGGCGTCTTGTCCGGGCCTGCGGCATGCGTCAGCGTCGGCGCAGCCAAGGCGGCGACAACGGCCAAGGTGGTAAGTCCGGTGGCGAATCGCTTCACGATCTCCTTCATGGTCCTGATCTCCTGTATACAGACCGGCTGGTACAACCGGCCCTTCCCTGGTCGGGAGCGACGTTAGTGAAATGTTGTGGAGGACGAGAGCGGAGTGGGTTGTTCAGTACGATGCGGACTGTGTGTTCCCGAACGCTTCGCCTGCTGTATCCAACTTAGCACAGCATCGTCGGTTGGCAAGTTCTTTCACCGGACGCGCAGGTCGGTGAGGTCGGAAACACTGAGGCGTGTGAAACCCTTGTCTTAAAAGAGAAAACGGCGCTTCGCCATCTTAGGGGCAATCCCTGTGAAGCAAGGATTTGGCGTCCTCGATCGGGAGTTCACGCCAGGCGCCAGGTTGGAGATCGCCCAACGCGAAGGGGCCATATCGAATGCGGCGCAACCTGGTCACTTCATGGCCGAGGGCGTTGAAGAGGCGCCGAATTTCGCGGTTCTTGCCTTCGGTCAACGTGACCGCCAGATGCGATTCGCGACCGGATCGTTTCTGAATGGTCATCTCGGCGCAGTGCAAGTACTCACCCTCGTCATCCAGCCCGATTATCGCCGCTTGGCGTACCTGATCGGTGACGTCGCCGCGCACGGTGACGAGGTACTCGCGCGGGATCTTGTGCTTCGGGTCGGTGAGAAAGCTGGAGAGGGTGGAATCGTTGGTGAGGAGGAGCAAACCGCTGGTGGCTTGGTCGAGCCGGCCCACCGCATGCAGGCCGGTGAGCTCCGGGGGGAGGACGTCGAAGATCGTGCGCCGTCCCTGTTCGTCGTGATGCGTGGTGACGCAGCCCTTCGGCTTGTGAAACACAATGAAACGAGGCGGGCGCTGTTGGAGCGGCAGTTCATCGAGGGTGACCGTATCGCCGGGCCACTCGACCCAGGTGTCGGGCGAACGCACCAGGCGCTGGTTGATGCGGACGCGCCCGGCCCTGATCCACTCCTGTGCTAGTGTTCGGCTGGCGATGCCGAGTTTCGACAGGAGACGATCCAGCGTGACCCGTTTGGCCTTGCCTGTGGAAGCAGCTGCTACCGGGACGGTCGACGATGATCCGGGCCTTCCGGTCTGTCGTGGCGGCGGAGGCGTTTTCTCTGGCGGCCGTGGCATGGGGTGACTCTACACGGACGATGAAGGAAAAAGCAGCAGGGGAGTGGGGAGGACGGCTGCATGTCATGCGCGCCGATGGTATGATGCCGATGGCGGTGTGTCGGTCTTCGATGCGGAATCAAATGACGGATGATGCTGAAATATCTGGTGATGATCGTGGTGACGACGCTGTTGGTCGTTGGGACCGCCTCGGCGGAATGGGTGCTGGTCGGCGGCACCCATAAGTATGACGGGTATGTCGATATGGCCACGATCGGGCCGAGCGGCAAAACCGTCACGTTCTGGACGTTGAAGGACTTCAAAGTCGATCGGCAGATTCCGCAGGGGACCTATCGGTCGGTGAAGGTCAAGAAGCAAATCGACTGCGAAAGCCGGAAGAGCCGGCCGTTGCAGACGAAATATTATGCCGGGCAGATGGCGAAGGGCCGTCCCATGCAGGCGGGGAAGGCGACGCGGGAATGGTCGCGCGTGACGCCGGGGAGTGACGGCGAGGCAGAATTCAGGATTGCTTGCAAGAAAGGATAGCGGCGTGCGAGGGGCACCCATTCCGGCCCTGGAGTCCGGCGCTGCCTCCGATTAGCCTATCGCCCACCATGTCTGTCGCGCCGCGCATCATCATCATCGGTGCTGGTCTAGCCGGGTTGGCCTGTGCCCGTGCATTGTTCAGGCACGGCTTCTCCTGCACCATCCTCGACGCTTCCGACGAGATCGGCGGCCGGGTTCGCACCGATCGTGTGGACGGATTCCTGCTCGATCGCGGTTTTCAGGCGTTTCTCAGCGGCTATCCTGAAGCCACCGCAGTGCTGGACTATTCCGCCCTCCGATTGCAGGCCTTTCATCCCGGTGCCTTGGTTCGTTACGCCGGTCGCTTCCATCGTGTCAGTGATCCCTTCCGTCGGCCCCAGGATGCTCTTGCCACGGCGATGAGTTCCATCGGCTCGCTGCGCGACAAATTGACCGTGCTCAAACTACGGCAGGACGCGTTGCACCGACAACTATCCACGCGGGCCGGCGGCGAGGCGCAGACGACGCTGGAAGCCTTGCAGGCCTACGGATTCTCATCGGCCATGCAGGAGCGGTTCTTCCGCCCGTTTCTCGGCGGTGTCTTTCTCGATCAGTCGTTGTCGACGCCGTGCGGAGTCTTCGAACAGGTGTGGGCGGCGTTTTCTTGCGGAGCCATTGCGTTGCCGCAGGAAGGGATGGGCGCCATAGCCCGGCAATTGGCTGAGGAGATTCCGAAGTCGACCATCCGGTTACGCGCTTCAGTGGCCCGCCTCGATGGAGGCTGTGTCGTGCTTGCGTCCGGTGAACGACTGGACTCCGCCGCCGTGGTGTTGGCGACCGACTATGCGACGGCGGCGGCGTTGCGTGGTGAGCCGGTGCCGACCGATGCCGGGCGCCGGTCATTGTCGCTCTATTTCGATGCGGGGGCGGCGCCGGTGCGGGGGCCGTGGTTGATGATAAACGGCGACGGTCAGGGACCGATCGGCACCGCGTCGGTGTTGAGCGAGGTGTCATCAGCCTATGCGCCTGCGGGACGGGCCCTGATCGCGGTCAGCCTGGCAGACCAGTCTACGTCGGATAGTCCTGAGTGGCTTCCCGCCGTGCGTCGACAGTTACGCGACTGGTTCGGCCGACAGGCGGAGGATTGGCGGCATCTCCGGACCGATTGCATCGACCGGGCCTTGCCCCCGCTCTCAGTCCTCGCGGTGCAGAACGGAGTCGGCCGGCCTCGCATCCGCCCTGGTCTCTATCACTGCGGCGACTATTGCGCCTCGGGGACGTTAGATGGGGCATTGCGCTCCGGACGTCAGGCTGCCGAGGCGATCCTCGCCGACGTCGACGCCTTGTGAAAGGGCGCCCGCATGACGAAGACGAGACGATGGGCCTTGATGGCGGCGGCAGTGACGATCGTGCTCTGCGGCTGGGTGCCTGGTGTTCTTGCCGATCCCGCCTCCGATCATCAGCTCCAGGTCCTTGCCGGCCAGGGGGACGCAAACGCGCAATGGATGTTGGGGCAGGCCGTGCTCACCGGCAGCCTGGCTACGACGGACGAGGGTGAAGCCGTCCGCTGGTTGCAACTCGCGGCGGATCAAGGGCATGCGCTGGCGCAACGGGATCTGGGCCTGTTGTACGAGCAGGGGCAGGGTGTCGCACCGGACAGGCTGGAAGCCTTCTTTTGGTATTCCATGGCCAGTCGTCAGGACAGTGGCAGGGCCAGACTCCGCCGCGACGTGTTGGCCGAGACGCTCACGCCGGATCAGCGAGAAGCCATCGTCGCGCGTATGAAGGCCTGGCGACCCAAAAGATAGGCCCGCGGCGCAGGGCGCGATCAGACGGGGGGCTTCCGCCTGAAGAGGTCCGTGCTGAGCGACTGGATGCGGTCGAGAAACAGCAGGCCGTTCAGATGGTCTACCTCGTGCTGAAAGGCCAGCGCCTCGAATCCCGATGTGGTGAGCGTCACCACTCGGCCGTCCAGTGTGAAACCTTCCACGACTGCCTGTTCATGCCGCAGCACATTGCCGGTGTAGTCCTGGACGCTGAGGCAGCCTTCCCGCAGCATCTTCCGCCCTTCCAACGCAAGAATGACGGGGTTGACCATCACGATCAGCCCGTGCCCCTTCTCGCCTTTTTTGCGCGAGACATCGACGACGATGACGCGCAGGGCATAGCCGATCTGCGGTGCGGCCAAGGCGACGCCAGGCGAAGCGGCGAGGGTATCGAGCAGGTCTTGCGCCACGGCCTGCGTCGCCGGATCGAAAGGCGCAAGAGCGGCACTTTCGGTTTTTAATGTCGGGTGAGGATAGTGCAGAATCGGACGGATGGCCACGATCAGAACGTCACGCTGTCGAGTGGGCGGAACGTCAGGTCAACACCCAACAGCGGCTTGAGGGCCTCCAGTGCCTGTTTGAGCGGATCGGCCTGCCGATCCTGCGGGATCTGGATCTCCAGCACCATGACGTAGACCGGCACTTCACCCGAACCGATCACGCGGGTGTTCATGTCGGTGATGTTGCCGCCGAAGTCCGCCACGGTGCGCGCGACGTGCGCCACAATGCCGGGGTGGTCCGCCCCGTAGACCGATAACATGAAGATCGGTACCTCCGGTAGGCGCTGCCGGACCGCCGCTTGACCAGGGAGTGCTCTGCACAAGACGGCAAGATCCAACGATCGCGTCGAAGCTGTGAGTCGCCGGCCCAGTGCGTCGGCGTCGAGACCCTGCGGCAGCCTGACCATGAGCATCATGGTGAACTCGCCGCGGAGCCTGGTCATGGAGCTGTCTTCGACGTTACAGCCGAGGTGGTAGAGACTATCGGCCATGAGGGCGACGATGCCGGGACGGTCCTGACCGAAGGCGGTGACGATGGCGAACTGGTCCATGTGCGGCTCGTTGGATGATGGATAGTGACGTGTGCCGCGTAGCATGCGGCAATCGGCGACGATTCGCAAGTGGAGGTACACGAAGGTGCGAACACGCCCCGTGCAAGGTCTACGTGCGTCGCTTGGTCCGGTTGGTGGGTTGCGCGCTGAGGGGATCGTCGGGCCAATGGTGACGTGGGTAACGGCCGCGCAATTCCTTCTTCACGTCCTGGTAGGCCGAGCGCCAGAAACTCGCCAGGTCCCTCGTGACTTGCACAGGTCTGCCGGCCGGTGACAGGAGATGCACCATGACCGGCACCGTGCCTCCCGCGATCCTCGGTGTCTCCTGACAACGGAACATCTCCTGCAGGCGCACGGCCAGCACGGGCAACTCACCCTGCTCGTAATCCAGCCGGACGTGTGATCCGCTGGGTACGGTGATGTGCGTCGGTGCCAGGCGGGGCAATTCCTGACGTTGCTGCCGGGACAACAGGCTGTCCAGCGGGCCTTGCAGGTCCAGGCGACGAAGTTGCGCCAAGCTGGTGAGTCCGGTCAGAAACGGTGCAAGCCATTGCTCAAGATTCTTCGTCAGCGCCTCGTCGGAGAGGTCTGGCCAGGTTGGGTCGATGCGGTGGAGGAGGGCCATGCGTGCCCGCCATTGTTGCAGTTCTTTGCTCCAGGGTAGGGCGGCGAGCCCAACGCGACGCAGGCCAATGAGCAACGCGGCAGTGACCTGGGCCGGATCCGGCTCGTGGGTGGCGCGATCTTCCAGGATCAATTGGCCGAAGCGTCGCTGCCGTCGCGCACGGACCGAGTCAGACCGGTCGTCCCATTCAAGAAGGTCGACGGAACCGATCTGCTCCGCACAGTCACGCTCGAGATCTCGGAGACGTACCGGTGCGGCAGCGAGGATGCGCGCCCAATCGCCCGTGCCGTCGAGCTGTGCCACGACGAGGTAATCCTCCTGCGACAGTCCATGCTGTCCGTGGAAGGATGCGCCGCGTCCATTGGCGAGGCGGTAGCGTCCGTCGCTGCCGGCAATCCGTTGTGCCACGCGATCGGGGTAGGCGAAGGCGAGCAGGATGCCGATGTGCTCGATGCCGTCACCGGATGCGGCGCTCAGCTGAAGTTGTCGACGCCATTGCTCCGACGCGCGCCGAACCCGTTCGCAGCCGGCCCGGTTGATGGTCGCGCCGGCGAGGTGTTCCTTGTTGCCCTGCAGCGCTTCCATGCGCAGCCGAAGGTCGGGGTTTCGCCAACCGGGGCCGCCTTGCAGGATGTCGCGTTCGCCGAGCAGCGCAGCAAGGTCGCAGGCCCAGGGGCCAAACCCCAACGGGACCGCGGCGACCATCATGTGGGCGAGTCGCGGGTGCACCGTGACGTGGGCCAACCGGCGGCCATGTGCCGTCAGCGTGCCCTGCGCATCGAGTGCGCCCAATTGCCTGAGTAGAGCACGGGCCTGCGCCAATGCCCCGGCCGGTGGAGGATCCAGCCAGGACAGTTCGGTCGCGTCGAGCACGCCCCATTCCGCCAGGTCCAGCGCGAGCGGTGCGAGGTCTGCCTCAAGGATTTCCGGAGGCCGGCGAGGGAGTAGCCCGAGATGCTCGGCGCTGGTCCAGAGTCGATAGCACGTACCCGGCTCCAACCGGCCCGCTCGTCCGCGACGCTGATCGGCTGCGTCTTGTGTGACGCGAATCGTGTCGAGCCTGGTGAGGCCGGTGCGTGGGTCGAAGCGGGGGACACGCATGAGGCCGGCATCGATGACGACGCGAACACCCTCGATGGTCAAACTCGTTTCCGCGATCGAGGTGGCCAGCACAATTTTGCGGAAACCTGCAGGCGCGGGACGAATGGCCTGGTCCTGCTCAGCTTGCGGCAGTTCCCCGTGCAACGGCGCAACGACGACGTCCGGATCGAGCCGGCTCTCGCGCAGCTGCCGCTCGACGCGACGAATCTCCGCCATGCCGGGCAGGAAGACGAGCAGACTGCCCGGTTCTTGAGCCAGTGCTAGCTTGATGCTGCGCACCACCGCCGCTTCCAGGTGCCCCTCGATGGGCCGGTCGAGGTACTGCGTGGTGACGGGAAACAGTCGTCCATCGCAGGCGATGGTCGTGGCGTCGGACAACAACGCGGTCACGGCGGCGCAGTCGAGTGTGGCCGACATGACAAGCAGGCGCAGATCTTCGCGGAAGAGCCGCTGTGATTCCCTCGCGAAGGCCAGCCCGAGATCGACCTGCAGACTGCGTTCGTGGAACTCATCGAAGATCACGAGCCCGTACCCGGCCAGCGACGGGTCCTGTTGCAACAGGCGCGTGAGGATGCCTTCCGTGACGACCTCGATGCGGGTGGCCTGGCTCAGCTTGGATTCATGCCGGATGCGATAGCCGACGGTTCGTCCGATCGGCTCGCCGAGGCTTGCGGCCATGTAGCTCGCGGCGGCGCGGGCGGCCAGGCGTCGTGGTTCCAGCATGATCAACTTCTGTCCAGCCAGCCAGGGTTGATCGAGCAGGGCTAAGGGAACACGGGTGGTTTTGCCCGCCCCCGGTTGCGCGGTGAGGAGCACCGACCGTCCAGTTGCGAGCCGGTCGCGCAGAGTGGGAATCGCCTCTTCTATTGGTAATCGGTCCATGATAGGGTGCGTCACCTGAAGAACCTATAGCCTATAGCACATCGCCCATGGTGAATGGGACAGTGGTCGGAGCGGATCGCCTCTACGCGGAGCCCTGAACGCATGGCGCGTCCGGCCATAGGCTCCTTATCTTGATGAGATACGCTTCAGGATTCACGGGAGGATCATGAATAGTTTGGTATGGTCGAGCGACAAGCCGACACAGGCGGGCTGGTATTGGTGGCGAGCCACCGGGGAGGAGATGGATCCGCTTATTCTCTTCGTCGATGAGGTGGGATATTTTCAATGGCCGGACGGCGCATCCCAGGAAGTCGGCCTGACGAAGGGCGAGTGGGCCGGTCCGCTCACGCCGCCGAGTGAGAGCTGATCACGGCGATGATGACCCTTCCTCAGACCTGCGAGCAGGCGCTGCTCGAACGGTTCCTGCGGGCCGAGGCCATGGCCTTGTGGGCGGTCCGGTCGGCTCAGACCCAACAGCTTCCTCGCCACGTGCAGAGCTTTCTCCAACGTCACGAGACGGACGAGCAGGATCATCTCCGGCAGTTCGAAGGCATGCTCGGGACCCTGTCGCAACGGCCGGCAAGCTTGCCGACGATGCCTTCGCAATGGGAAATGCTGGCGGTGTTGCTGTTCGGCTATGAAGCGTTGGGGCTGGAGTTTGCCGTGCTGCTGGCCGGTATCAGACCGGATCTCTCCGACATCCTCGAGGATGAGCTGGTGCACGTCGGATTCTTCGAAAAGGAATTGACGACGATTCTAGCGGGCGGCGGCGTCGGCGCACGACAGGCGAGGGACGCCGCGCGTTCCTGGTGGAAGAAGTTTCCTCGGACGGTGGATCGATACCTGCGGGACCCGGCTCTGACTCCCTACCGGTCCCAGCTTCGAGCGCACATGTTGTCGTCGATCGGGCAGCGCTTCATCTCGCTCGGACTACTCACCGACGACCTACCGCCAAACTTACACTGACGGTCCCGGTTGAGGGGCGAACGTGCAGGCTGATCGCTGGACCACCCTGCATGCTCGGTCATTCAATCCTCCGTATCAGGTCCCGGAATACTTAATTATTGCGTCATCGGACAGGCTGAGCTGCACTTGCTGTCACACAGTGAGACATATTGCGGGATGCGCAGAGTGCACGTCTCCTCATCCGTCGTCTGTGGAAGTCGTTCGTCTCTCGCTACAGCTCGGTTGCGAATCCTCACGAGATACGCTTCACGATTCGCGCTTCACGGATGTCGAGAACGCCGCTGGCGGGCTTTTTCCGCATCCTGTTAAAATTGCAAATTCCCGTTGATCGCGGCCAATACCTGATTCTTGTTCAGGCCGTCGTTGAAGGGCTGTCGTTGCCCGTCAAACCAATCGGCGCGCACTTCCGGACGGATCAGCACGTTGGGGTGTGGCCGGTAATTGAGGCCGACGCTGACGGAATAGAAGGACCCGGCAAAGGGTCCGAGGTTCGGGTTATCGCGCACCGGGTTACCGCCGACCCGGGTGCCGGCCTCGTCGCGCATCCATTCGAATCGGAGTCCTGCCCGCAACTCATCGGTGAGGGTGTAATAGAGGTAGTTGTCGATGCCGTACCAGCGTGCGGTCCCGCCGTCGAGCCTGCCCTGATTTTGATAGGCATAGTGGTGGTGAAAGACATATTCCCACCGCTCCGCCGGATGCAGCGTGAAGATGGCGCTATAGCGGGTGCGGGTTTCGAATCGCGTTGCCACGGCGCTCGGTTCGTTGCCCGTCACCATCGCGAACGACAGCGACCAGAAATCGTTGGGTGCGCTGTACTTGATGCTCGCGAGCCCTGTCGTGCTGTCCTTGTCCCGATCCAGCGAATCCCAGCCGTTGACCAGTCCGCCCTGCAGCGTGACGCGGTCGTTGACATGCCAGGTTGCCAGTCCACCCCAATGGGTGAAGGGTCCGGCGAATTGATAGGCGTAGGACTTGGAATAGAAGAAGTTGTTGATGGACGGCACGCCTTCATACCCGATGATCGTGTAGAAGTGTCCGACCTTCACGGAGAAGGTCTGGGTGCCGACTTCCGCATAGGCCTGCGGCATCGCCAGGCCGTAGTGTTGCCCTTGGGCGTTCCAGCGTTGTCCGCCGTTTTCCCGCCGCTCGACTCCGTTGCTCTGCGTGAGGAAGTAATCGTAGCCGTACATAAAGTCGAGGCGTCCGCCGATGCCCCAGTTGCTGCCCGTGGCCGTCAACGGCTTTTCGACGATCATGTACAACTGATTGAGGACCGGAATGTCACGGTCGATCGCGTTGTAGGGCCCGTTGAAATTGCTGCTCGGGCTGCTGGCGTTGTAGGTGTAGCCGCCGTCGACCCAACCCCGAACGCGCAGGAAACCATCCTGCGGCAGGAAGCGACGGGTGCCTTTTTCGTCCGCGTGCCAGAGGTCGTCGGTCCACAACGGCTCGGTGGCCGGACTCCCTGCCGTGCCGGACGTTTGTGCGGAGATGGCGGGGGAGGACATGTCGCCCAACGACAACCCGGTGGGCAACGACTGTGCGTGTGCGGTGCCGGTGCCGCCGACTGCGAGGATGACTGCCATCATAAACCGGTTCACATGCTTCTTCGACATACCGCTACCTACCTCCTGTGAAAAACTGCATGGCCCATTGCTGAGGGAGCCGGGTGTCGGGTGAGCCCCTCCCGGCGACGGACGATTGAGGCTGAGCAGTCGGGCGATACGTGCCCGACGTCAACGCGGGCGGCAGTCTACCAAGTCATGGAACGGCAGAAAATAGGGGGAACTCTGTAGGCCGTCGAGGTGTCGGCCAGGATGGAGGTGAGCGGAAATCGCCTGTCGACTGGAGATCACTGAGGGAGAAGCCCGAAGCGAGTCGGGCCAGAGGTTAGCTTGCGACCGGCACGAGCCCGCCGACGACGCCGATCTTGCGGAACTTTTGATCGCGCTGCTCAATCAGTTGATCGGTCGGCAATTCCGCCAGGGCATAGAGCTGATTGGCAAGGGCCTTGGCGACCCGGTCGCACATGGCCCGCGGCTCGCGGTGCGCGCCCCCAAGCGGTTCCGGAACGACTTCATCCACAATGCCGAGCCCGACAAGGTCTTGCGCGGTCATGCGCAACGAGGCGGCTGCATCCGGTACTTTGGCCGGGTCGTCGTACAGAATCGCCGCGCAGCCCTCCGGAGAAATGACAGAGTAGACGGAATGTTCCAACATCAAGATGCGGTCGCTGACGCCAAGGGCGAGGGCGCCGCCGCTGCCCCCTTCCCCGATGACGACCGAAATGATGGGGACGCTCAGGCGCGACATGACAAACAGGTTGCGGGCGATCGCCTCGGCCTGTCCACGCTCCTCCGCGCCGATGCCGGGATAGGCGCCGGGGGTGTCGATCAACGTGATGATCGGGCGGCCGAATTTTTCCGCCAGACGCATGAGCCGCAGTGCCTTGCGATATCCCTCCGGATTGGGCATGCCGAAATTCCGCTGCATCCGTTCCTTGAGGGTTTTGCCTTTCTGATGGCCGATGATCATGACCGAGCGATCGTTGAAGCGGGCGAATCCTCCCACGATGGCGCGATCGTCGCCGAAGCTGCGATCACCATGGAGTTCCAGAAATTCCCGTGAAAGTTCGCTGATATAGTCGAGGGTTGTCGGCCGTTGGGGATGACGGGCCAACTGGGTCCGTTGCCAGGGTGTCAGGTTGGTGTAGAGCTGATGCTCGACCTGGGCGAGTTTGGTCCGCAGCTTGCGGATTTCGTCCTGGGTCCCGGATTTTGGCGACTCAGCGGAAGCCAGCTTCTCGATTTTTTCTTCGAGTTCGCGGATCGGTTTTTCAAAGTCGAGGTAGTCTCTCATGCTCCTGAACTCCCTTACGGGTCTTGCCTAGGTTCGCCTAGGTTACCAAAGTGATGGCGCCTTTGCCCAGTACTTCCTCGATATCGGCGACGAAGTGCTCGCTGGGACTGATTTTGACGTTGGGCAGGGGAGAGGTGCGGGCTTCGATGGTGCCGCCGAGCGCCATCACCAGCGAGACGGTCGAGGTACCGGGATATTTCTGAAACACCTGGCGAAGCATCGGCAGCCTGGTTGACGCCGAGGGACTGTCGTGCAGGCGAATCATCACCCGCGAGATCCCCTTGTTCTGCAGTTCGGCCAACGGTTCGATCTTGGTCCCACGCAACTTGGTGCCCTTGTCTCCGCGATCGACGGTCCCCGTCAGTCGCACGACCTGTTCCGGCACGATCATGTCGGCATGGTCTCGGTAGAGGTCAGGGAACGCTATCACTTCTATCACGCCGTGTAAATCCTCCAGCGTGATGTAGGCCATGCGATCGCCCTTTTTGGTCAACATGGATTTCACGGCGGTGATGATGCCGCAGAGTTTCACTTCGCGGCCGTCCGGCACATCGGCGACCTGCATGCTCGTCGTGTTCGCGAAGAGTTGTATGGCGGCCTCGTAGCGAGCGAGCGGATGGGCGCTGATGTAGAAGCCGGTCAACTCGCGTTCATACTTTAACAGTTCGCCTTGGCTCCACTCGGGAACGTCGGGAAGGGCCGGATCGGCAAGCTGTTGCGGAAGGCCGGCCGTCTCGTCGCCGAAGATGCTGGTCTGGCCGACGGCGCGTTCCCTTTGAATGCTCATGCCTTCGTCCATCGCCTGATCGAGCACCGCCAGATATTGAGAGCGGCGTCCGCCCATGGAGTCGAAGGCCCCCGTCTTGATCAGGCCTTCCATCATGCGCTTGTTGAGCTTGCGGAGATCCACGCGGCGGAACAGTTCGAAGAAAGAGCGGAACGGGCCCCCTTCCTTGCGCGCCTCGATGACCGCCTCCACGGCGCCTTCGCCGACATTCTTGATGGCGGCAAGGCCGAAGCGGATGCTCTTGTCGACGACGGCAAAATCCTTTTGGCTTTGATTCACGTCCGGGGGCAGCACGGGAATCCCGAGCCCGCGGCACTCGGTGAAGTAGCCGACAATTTTGTCGGCGTTGCCCATGTCGGTCGTCATCAGGGCGGCCATGAACTCCGTCGGGTAATGCGCCTTCAGATAGGCCGTGTGGTAGCAGACGACGGCGTACGCGGCGGCGTGCGACTTGTTGAACCCATAGCCGGCGAATTTCTGGATCAGCTCGTAGAGTTTGTCGGCTTTTTTCTCCGCGATTTGTTTCTGCTTGGCGCCCTCCAGGAATTGGACCCGGAGCTTTTCCATTTCCTCCGGTTTCTTCTTTCCCATGGCGCGGCGGAGAATGTCGGCTTGTCCCAGGGAGAACCCGGCCACCTTGTTTGCGATGGCCATGACCTGTTCCTGGTAGACGATGACGCCATACGTATCCTTCAGGATCGGTTCCAGTTCAGGCATCTCGTAGGCGATAGGAATCTTGCCCTGTTTGCGCTTGATGAAGTCCGGAATCAGATCCATGGGACCGGGGCGATAGAGCGCGATGATGGCGATGATGTCCTCGAACCGGTCGGGCTTGAGTCCCATCAGCAGGTCACGCATCCCGGAGCTTTCCAGCTGGAACACGCCGGTGGTTTTGCCGGAGGAGAGCAGCGCAAAGGTTTCCGGATCGTCGAAGGGTAATTGTTCGACCCGCAGCGGCGGCTGGTCCGGACGGCCTTGGTTCACGAGGGACTCGGCCCGCTGAATCATCGTCAACGTCTTGAGCCCGAGGAAGTCGAATTTGACCAGCCCGATCTTCTCGACGTCGCCCATGGAATATTGGGTGACGATTTCGTCCTTCGGGCCTTTGTAGAGCGGGACATGTTCGGTGAGCGGCTGATCGGAGATCACAATGCCGGCCGCGTGCGTCGAGGCGTGGCGCGCGAGTCCTTCGAGCGACTGGGCGACCGACATGAGTTCCTTCACCTTCACGTCTTTATCGACGAGCTCTTTCAGGCGTGGTTCCTGTTCAAGCGCCTTGTCGAGCGTCATCTTCAAATCGTCAGGCACGAGTTTGGCGATCCGGTCGACCTCGGCGTACGGCATTTCGAGGACGCGGCCGACGTCACGAATGGCGGCCTTGGCCTTCATCGTTCCAAACGTGATGATTTGCGCGACGTGGTCTTCGCCGTATTTGTGGATGACGTAGTTAATGACCTCATCCCGGCGATCCATGCAGAAGTCCATGTCGATGTCGGGGAGGGACACGCGTTCGGGGTTCAAGAATCGCTCGAACAGCAGGGAGTAGACCAGCGGATCGAGGTCGGTGATGCGCAAGGCATAGGCGACGAGGCTGCCCGCGGCGGAACCGCGACCAGGGCCGACGGGAATGCCGCGCGAGCGCGCGAACTTGATGATGTCCCAAACGATGAGAAAATACCCGGCGAATCCCATCGAGCAGATCACCGCGATCTCTTCCTTCAGTCGGACCTGATAGGCGATCTCAGGAATGGAACTCGGGCGTTCCTTGAGGCGCGCCGCCAGGCCTTCCATTGCGAGTTGCTCGACGTAGGTTTCGCGGGTGAACCCTTCCGGCACTGTGAACTGGGGCAGATAGGTCTTGTTGAGCGCCAGTTCGAGGGTGCAGGCTTCGGCGATCTTGACGGTATTGGAGACCGCCGTCGGCATTTCTTTGAATTCGACCAGCGCCTGTTCGGTGGACTTCACGTAGAGCTGGTCCGTGTCGAACTTCATGCGGTTGGGATCGTTGATCGTTTTCCCGGTCTGCAAGCACAACATGAGGTCGTGCGGACGCGAGTCTTCCTTCTTGAGGTAGTGGCAGTCGTTGGTGCCGGCGAGCGGGATGCCCAGTTTCTTGTGGATGTCGAGCAGCCCGTCGTTGGCGATGCGCTGGTGTTCCAGCCCGTTGGCTTGCAGCTCGAGATAATAATTGTCCTTGCCGAAGATCTCCCGATACTCGCCCGCCGCCTTGGTCGCACCGGCCAGATCTTTCTGGCCGATGAGATAGGCAACTTCACCGCTCAGGCAGCCGGATAAGCCGATCAGTCCTTCGTGGTGCTGCTGCAAAATTTCCTTGTCCATCCGTGGTTTATAGTAGAATCCTTCAAGATACGCTTTGCTCACCAGTTTGATGAGGTTCTGGTATCCCTTGAGGTTTGTGGCTAGCAGGATGAGATGGTAGTAGTCGTTGTGCGCGAGGTGTGAGTTCTTCTCGAGTCGGCTCCCCGGTGCCATGTAGGCTTCGCACCCGATGATGGGTTTGACGCCGGCTTCTCTGGCCTTCCGATAAAACTCCACAGCCCCGAACATGTTGCCGTGGTCGGTCATCGCGACGGCCGGTTGCCCGAACGACTTCACCTGTTGCATCAGGGGGTCGATTTGGTTGGCGCCGTCGAGAAGGCTGTATTGAGTGTGGAGATGAAGATGAACGAATTGTGATGCCACGAGGTCCGATTGTAGTGAGAGGGAAAGTTGAAGTCAAACAGAGGGGGAGGGAGAGGAAGGTGGCGTGACGGTCTCCTTTGTTCGCGCAACGCGCGGTCTCGGAAGCCCCTCGTCGGACGCGCACAATCGGAAGCTACTCTGACCACCTTCCTGGGTAATAGGGCAATCGAGCTTGGAGGGACCAGCGGGAGGATCATTATCCAAGGATACAGTGCTGGTCGCAACGAGCATCCATCATTTCCACCGTTGACAGTTTTCGTTGTCGAGACTAGCCTGTCGTTGATTTTGCGTGGACAGCAACTTTCGACGTGTCACTTTCAAAGACCGGAGCGTTGACTCGGTCCGGCTGGTAAACAGGACGTTCGAATGGCGGAGCAAAAAGACGACAAACCGAAATTGCCGGTGGCTGCGTTGCTGGCCTTGCTGCTGGCGGCGGTGAGCAGTCTGATCATCTATCAGGTGCCCATCAAGACGTCGCGACCGATCGATAAGGAGGCGGAGAAGTCTGCCTCGGTGGTCCGTGCTCGTGTTCAGTCGAGGCTCTGGCAGGATCCGTTCGAGGCGGTGGCGACACACATCCAGAAGGAGAAGGCTGCTGGGGACAGGGTGCATGCGCACCATACCTCGCCGGGGCTGGTCGATGGGGCTGATGCGTCCAAGGGGGCGTTCCGCTTTCGCCTGATGCCGGTGTTTGTCGACGGGAGTCCCTATGCCAGCGGTGTGGAGTCAAGATTGCGCGACCGTTACGCGCTGGTTTCGGCGTTGGGCGTTGCCGGGTATTTGCCGGAGTCCGGAGAATCCATCCGGTACTTTGAATGGAAGTCGACCGCGGGCGTGACGACAGTCGTCCCGGCCGAATGGTTCACTCTGGGACCCCGACTGTCGAAAGTGGACCAATCGAAAACACCGGGCCGGCAGGACGACAACGACGCGCAACCCATTCTGGTTCTCTGGTTGAAAGAACAGGATCTCGGTTCGAAGCCGTTGCACGAACTGACGAACTTGGCGAGCTATCTCAAGAGGGAAATGCATGCGACGCCCTCCGCCTATCGCGTGTTGGGGCCTCGTACCTCCGGTTCGCTGAGTGCCATGTTGCAGGAACTCACGCGGCTTTCTCCGTCGGGAGCCCCGAAGGCTGATTGTGGTGCAGTCATTCAACCGGTCGTTTCATCGGTGTTGAAGGACGCCGAGTTTTATTCCTCCTGGGCCACGGCTGCCGATCCGGTACTCCTGAACGAGGCTTCCGGCCGGCACACGGAGAGGCCGGTCGAGAATCGATTCGCATCCGCCTGCCTCAAGTTGGTCCGCACGATCGGATCCGACGACGCGCTGGCGAGTGAATTGGTGCTGGAGTTGGCGCGCCGGAAGATCGACCTGACTGCGCCCTCGGAGATTCCTCATATCGCGTTGATTGCGGAATGGGACACGCTCTATGGCCGATCCTTGCCGCGGACATTTGTGGCGGTCGCCAACAGGCTGGCCAAAAAGCGCGAACAACCGTTGGCCTACTATCTCGACGAACTTCGCACGGAACAGTATCCGGACTGGGTGCACCGGTATTCGTATTTGGCCGGGCTCGACGGCGAATTGCCGCCAAAGGACAACGCGAAGGATGCGGGCGGTGGCAAGGGCAAAACAAGCGACAAGTGGCTGGGGGGTGAACCGGTGATCGAGGATGTGCCCGTCGGGCGAAGCCAACTCGATTATCTGCGTCGCTTGGTGGAGCAGTTGAAGCAGGAGGAAACCGTCTCCGAGGTGGAATTCAAGGCCATCGGTGTCCTGGGGAGCGATGTCTATGACAAGCTCATGATCCTGCAGGCGTTGCGCAAGAACTTTCCCCACGCACTGTTTTTCACGACCGATCTCGACTCCCGATTGACCCATTCCAGTCAATTGCCGTGGACGCGGAATCTCGTGGTTGCCTCTCATTTCGGACTCGAACTGGACCCCAGGATCCAGACGCCCATTCCGCCCTTCCGCGACAGTTATCAAACCGCGCTCTTTTATTCGGTGCTTCGCGCGGTGGGATACCTTGAGGTTTCCGCTCAGCACACCCATATGGAATTGCCGGACGGTAGGCCATTTGCGACGGAGGTCCTGCCGCGCCTCTACGAAGTCGGTCGGCGCGGTGCGGTCGATCTCAGTCCGGACCCGATCCATCAATCGAATGCGCCTTCAAGTATCCATCTGCCGCGTCCCGATGTCGATCCGGCCAGCGGCGCGTTGCGCTTCCCGTCGCTTCGTACGATCGGACTATTCCTGGTGGCCGCCGGCTTGATGTTCTTCTGCACCATCTTGATCAACAGCGAACTTTGGGCACTGTGCCGGCGACGCACGGGAACGGGGTTGCTCGCCGGCACTTTCCTGTTGGGTTTGCTGGCGGTCGGACTGTTCGGCAGTGCCATGCTGGACGGCACGGGGGGCGAACCGTTTTCATTTACCGACGGCATCAGCGTCTGGCCGACGGCGAGCATGCGCCTGCTCGCGTTTGTGCTCTGCGTGATCTTCTTCGCCCATTCCTGGTGGCGATTACAGGAGAACGGTGCGGCACAGATCAAAAGATTTCGATTTCTACTCCCCAAGACCGCTGTTCCGCACCCGTCGCGTTCCTGGATCGGCATCCACAAGTGGCTTCCGAACCCGTCCGGTTATGCGGAGTCGCGACAGCTCTGGCGCGAGTATCGCCGGCTCGGCGAGTGGCAGGAGCGGGCATGGCGTGTGGTGCCGCAGGCAGTCGTGTATATGTTGCTCGGTATTGCGTTGATGTGGCTGTTCGGTTCTCCCGTCATGCCTTGCCGAGGGGATGCCTGTTTCGCGCTCAACTACATCATTCTGGGGGTGAGCGTCGTCTCGATGACGTTGCTGATGTTTTATGTCGTCGATGCGACGCGCCTGTGTCGCCGGCTGATCATGATTATGGTCGATACGAGGATCGAGTGGCCGCAGCGGCTGCTCGTGCGGGAAGCCGCCAGGCACGAGGTGGATCACGCCTATGTGCACGAATGGCTGGGGATTCAGTTTATTGCGAAGCGGACGGCGGTCATCAGCGCCATGATCTATTATCCGTTCGTGATTGTGTTTCTGATGGCGGTGGCGCGGCACAGTTACTTCGACCGATGGGACTTTCCCGCGGGCTTGGTGACGATCTTTACGCTCAATGCGTTATACGCGTTCGGCAACGGTGTCTTTCTGCGTCGCTCTGCCGAGCGCGCAAAACGGGAGGCGGTGAAGCAGTTGAAGCGCCGACTCAAGGATCTGACCGACGAGCCGCTCTTCAAGCGCAAGAAACGCCACGAGGTCGAGCGCATGGTCGAGTTGATCGAACAGACGCAGGAAGGAGCCTTCCTGCCGTTTACCCGCCATCCTTTGTTCGGTGCGATTGCGTTGCCGACGGGCGGGACCGGTCTGGTGTTCTTGCTGGAGTATCTGGCGACGCTCTGGTGAGACGGCTGGTCATGGGCAGATTGATTAGGCGAGGCCGTCTCCGCCCAACCCGCTTTCAGGCAGCCTGCGAATCCTCATGCGCTGCAATGCCTGCCGGACCCGTTCTCCGCCTCCTTGTTTCGTGTCTACGGACCTGATACAGTGCCGATGTTCGCGTAAGACCTTCTGCACCCCGGGGACAGCAGTTCCTGCATCTGGTGAAGTCTCACTCGACCGTTGTTGTGCCCGCAGCCGCGCCGTTTCCGCTGAGCATACCGCCGAAGGTTCTTTCCTCCGTCGTTCGCATCGCCAGCCCGTCACAGCCGTGGGAATTCTTTTACCCGTTCTAGAGGTGTCTCGTTGTTTCATGAATTCAGTTCCATTCTCCGGGAATTCTTCCGCCAATCTGCAGGCAGCCTGTATCACATTGTCATCGTGGCGATGAGCGCAGGCGTTGCGCTGCTGTTGCCGATCGGAGCCGCCCGGTTCTTGTCGTTCTGGTCGCATGTCGAACAGGATAAGGTGTCACTCATCGCGGTTGAGATGACTGCCGCCGTGCTGTTGATGGCCGGCATCAACTTCGTCCATCGCAGTCTTCGCGATCGGGCGCTCGCCGATGCTGCGCGGGGTGCCGGGCTCGTCTCGTTTTTTCCTCGTCCCGCGCCCGAGGCGCAGCGACGTATCATGCACGTGAAAGAAGAGCAGGGGGCCGGCCGAACAGTCATGGTCATCGGGTCAAGCGGATCCGGATCCCTGATGGATCAGGTGGGAGACCTGTCGTCGGTGCTTGACAGGTGTCTGGAGGCCAAAATTTTCCTCGTAAATCCCTTTGCTCAGGGTACGCAGGCCAGGATGGAGGCGTTTGGTCGCCCCGCCGGTGCGCTTCCGGCGTTTCGCGAGGAGGTCCGGCAGAGTATCACCGTGCTGAAGCAGTTAAAGGCGATGGGGAAGGTCGTGAAGTTGAAGCTGTACTCCGATCCTCCTCTGGTCAAGCTGGTGATCCTCGGCGAGTATCTCTGGCTGCAACATGGCCCCGCTGATCCGGCTGTGCAGCACATGCCGGAATATGTCCTGCGGCGCAGTCGCAAGGAACAGGGCCTGTATACCTTCTACGCGCAATACTTTTTGCAGCGCTGGGAGAATGCGGATTTTCCGGAATACGATTTGGAGACCGATGAGTTGGTGTACCGGAGTCGAACCGGTCAGGAGATCAGGCGTGAACCGGTTGAGATCGGGCCCGCTTCCTTCGGTCACGAACCACCAAAGCATCCTTGCGTCGATGCCGGTGATCCCTTCCAATTGCTCCATGCCCCCGGTCCATACCTACCGGTCCGCGGGTATGATGTCGATTAGCCCGCATGATTCATGACGGTTCGTCGCGAAATCGTCGAGCCGCGTCGTGAGACCGGCGCGCGGAGCCCTGAGAGCCCGAGGCGTACTCGTGCAGTACGTCGAGGACCCGAGGGGCGAGCCCGCCGACCGCAGGGTTGTCGGAACAGCGGATCGGCGATTGCAGCAGAAGGGCTCATGAATAATGCGGGTTAGCCTGGCGTCGTATCAGGACTCCATCCGGATCGTGTGGAGCGGTTCATCGGTCGCGCGCAATGGTCGTCTGCCTTGTATTACTATAGTGGTTGTCCGAGTCACGGAACAGGATCCTGTCTAGCAGGATGCGGAAAACGTCCGCCAGGGGCGTTCTCGACCTCCGTGAAGCGTATCTCGTCCGGACCCGCAACCCGGGCTGTCACGAGCGACGAACGACGGTTCACGAACGACGAGTTCTGAGGACGACCTGTTCGCGCATCCTGCGGGTGACGGCTGGACCAATACGTACAGGAGTGAATGGTCGCGTATTGCGCAACCATCGAGTGTTTCTGCAGCCTGCTAGGACTGGAGACGTGAGTGTATGAGCAATGGCATCGAACGGCGTCCTCTCTCGCGAGAGCTGGCGTTCTTCTCCTACGGGTTCCGGCCGTTTTTTCTGGGCAGTGCGTTGTTTGCCGGTGTGGCGATTCCTGTTTGGGTCGGGATCCTCGCCGGCATGGGGAATGCGGCGCTGCTCTCGACGGCCAGGGACTGGCACGTGCACGAGATGCTCTTCGGGTTTCTCCCGGCGGTAATCGCCGGCTTTCTCCTCACAGCTGTGTCGAATTGGACCGATCGTCCTGCGGTCAAGGGAGGGGAGTTGATGGCGCTGTTTGCGGTATGGGTAGCCGGACGTGTGGCGATGGCCATTCCGACCGGCCTGCCGCTGCTCTCGGCGCTGGTCGATGGCGCGTTTCTCGTGTGTCTGGCCGGGGTGGTGTGGCGGGAACTGGCCGCCGGGAACAGTTGGAACCACGCTCCGGTCGGCCTCGTGGTCAGCCTCTATGCTTGCGCCAATCTTCTGTTCCACCTGTCGGTCTGGAGTGATGCGGATACGGATCGTCCGTTTCGTATGGCGCTCGCGCTGATGATGGTGCTCCTCACGCTGATCGGGGGGCGCCTGGTGCCGAATTTTACGAGAGAGTTTCTCGGCGGTCAGGGGCGGGCAGAACGCCCTGCGAGGTTTTCACGTGTCGATGCGGTCGCGATCGGGCTGGTGGCGCTTGCGGCTGCCTCCTGGACATTCGCTCCGCAAGCACGCCTTACCGGCTGGATCCTCCTGGGCGCCGGGGTGGTGCATGTGGCTCGGTTGTTGCGCTGGTACGGTTGGCTTACCTGGCGTGAACCGCTGGTGTGTGTGTTGCACTGGGGCTATGCCTGGGTGGCGGCGGCGTTGCTCCTGCTCGGATGCGCGATTCTTGAAATCGGGTTATCGAAGGAGGACGCGGTCCATGCGCTGACCACCGGTGCGATCGGGGTGATGACGTTGGGGGTGATGACCCGAGCCAGCCTCGGCCATACAGGACGTCCCCGGCACGCCGGCCCGGCGACGGTCTGTGTGTACGGTTTGGTGACCGTCGGGGCGGTGGTGCGTGTCTTTGGACCCTGCACCGGCCTTCCCTCCAATCTCGTGCTGGGTGTGGCTGCTGCGGCGTGGAGCGGAGCCTATCTCCTGTTCGCCCTGGTCTACGGCCCGTATTTGCTGCGACCGAGCCTGGATGAGTGAGGGGCGCATCATGATGACTCGCGACCACAGGCTGTGCTGCTCAAAGTGGTATCGGTTTCGATACGCCGGCTCATGCGCGGAGATACGGTATCCTTCCTCCATGTCCCTCAGGAGAAATTACGTGCATTCCTATCGTCTGAATAAAATGAACAGGACTTGTCGTCCATCTTCGGGTATAACCTTTGCTGTCTCACTCGGTGAGGGGAGGCGCGCGGAGTCTCTGCTCTGCGCGCGGCAACGAGGTTCTGTTCGTGAGGAAGCCCATGGCCAAAAAGAAATCGAGCGCATCAACAGCAGGAAAAGGAACATCGCGCCGGTCGTCTAAACTCAAGTCGTCCGACCCCTCATCCCTGGCAGGTCCTCAACCTGCTCCAAGCCAGGCTTCCAAAGCCGCAGTCCCGACGGACACCATCCCGCATCCGAAGCCGTCCGTCGACCAGGACCACGAGGAGCGGCTGGCAACGAATCTCGTCAGAACGGTCATCGCGCTTCCGCTCCTCGACAAGCTGAACCAGGAAACCGCACAACGATTCGTCGATCCCTCCCGTCCTCCGATCATCTACGAGGTGATCATCGATTTGAATCTGGAATATCCGAAAGGTCGGGAAGCGGCGCGAGACTGGGTGTTCAAGACGATCGAAGACTTGCTCGCGCGCCAGGGGCGGGACCGGTCCGGCCAACGTCTCGATCGCAAGAAAAGCGAGTTCAACGAACAATACATCTTTGCGTCCCTCGAAGGGCGCGTGATTCGCGAACTGGTCGACTTGGATGGGAAGGAAAAGCCCGATGTGCCCGGTAAGGACGGCAAGCCGCGGAAGGCGCGGGCAATCTACCAAATCTGGGAAGATTTCAAGCTGAAGGCGTTCATCACCAGCTCCATTACCACGGTGAAGGCCGATGCGGCGCGGGTGGCCTTCACAGCCTTGGGCGACAACATTGTGTGGGCCGTGGTCGATTCCGGGATCCAGGGGAACCATCGGCATTTCAGCGCACACCAGAATCTCGCCGGTCAGGTCGAGGAATGGCATTACGATTTCACGGGCGGGGCTGACCCGAAGAAGGCCGCCTTGGTGGACGGCATGGGCCACGGCACCCATGTGGCCGGCATCATCGGGGGAGAGATTCCCTCCGATCCGGCGCTGCGGGCGGGCGAATCACATCCCGACATTCTTGCCTATTCCCGATCGCTGAAGCCCGATGGAGACCAGACGGAGCGGGAAGTGGTGTACGAGCAGATCAAGGCCGCTTCCATTGCCGGGATGGCCTCACGGTGCAAGCTGGTGAGCTTGAAGGTGTTGAACGAGAGCGGCGAGGGCAGCGTGAGTAACATCATTGCCGCGCTCGGCCACATTCAGCGGATTAACAGCTTCGGGCGGCATATTCGCATCCATGGTGTGAATCTCAGTGTCGGTTATCCGTTCGAGCCTGAATGGTTTGCCTGCGGGCAAAGCCAACTCTGTGTGGAGGTGAATCGCCTTGTACGTTCCGGCGTGGTGGTGGTGGTGGCGGCCGGCAATTCCGGATATGGAGTCCTGTCCACGGATTTTACGGGGCTCCGTTCGGCCGGGATCGGCCTGACCATCAACGATCCGGGCAATGCCGATCTCGCAATTACTGTCGGGTCGACCCACCGGAATATGCCGCACATCTATGGGGTGTCGTATTTTTCGTCGAAGGGACCCACAGGTGACGGACGCCTGAAGCCGGATCTGGTCGCGCCGGGAGAAAAGATCCTTTCGTGCGCGGCGGGGCAAATGGAGAAAGATATTCAGGAGAAAATCGAGAAGGACGTGACCTATCTGGAACATTCAGGGACGAGCATGGCGGCGCCGCATGTGTCCGGTGTCATCGCGGCATTCATGTCCGTCCGTCGTGAATTTATCGGGCAGCCGGAACGGATCAAAGAGATCTTTGTCTCGACCGCAACGGATCTCCGTCGGGAACGGTACTTTCAGGGGGCCGGACTTGTGGATCTCATGCGCGCGATTCAATCCATCTGACGAAATGGTGACCGCGGCCGCCGACCTTGTGCTCGATCTCCGTGAAACATGAATCGTGAAACGTCTCCCGTCCGGATCCGCAACCGGGCTGTCACGAGAGGCGAACAACGAGTGAGGGGCAGGGCCTTGTCGACCATCCTGCGATCCCGTTCGACGTCGTGAACACATCCACTCCATCGGGGTGTGTGGAGAGAAACAGTTTTTCAACAGCCGCCAGCGAGGGAGGTCGTCATGGAACAGTTATCGGGGTTTCCGTATTTTCCTGTGCAGTTTAAGAAGGACGCCGCCGTGCATAGTCCGGCCGATGTCGCCGCTCTGCAGGAGTTCCTCAAACGGGACGGCACGACCGATCTCATCGTCCTCTCGCATGGCTGGAACAACAATATGGAGGAGGCCAAGGCGCTCTACGCGACATTGTTGGCCAATGTCCGCTCGGTGCTCGATGCCGGCACATTCGCGACGCTCGCGAACCGCAAATGGGCCGTCCTCGGCGTGTTATGGCCGTCGAAGAAATTTGAGGAGAAGGAGCTGATTCCGAGCGGCGCCGCCGGGGCCGGTTCGGTTGTCGGCATGGCGGCCTTGAAGGCGAAGCTGGAAGGACTGAAGGGTGTCTTCGATGCACCGCAGGCCGACCGGACGATCGATGAGCTGGAACGACTCCTGCCGAAGCTTGAGGACAGCACATCCGCGCAAAAAGAGTTCGTCGATAAAGTCCGTTCGCTGGTTCAGAGGCGCGCTCTGGAAGCGGAGGATGGATCGGACGTCTTTTTCAAAGTGCCGTCGGGCGACCTCCTGGAAAAGTTGCGCAAGCCGGTGTCCTTTACCGTGGCCCGCCCGCCGGCGAATGCGGGTGGGGCGGCGGGAATCGGCGCCGGTGGCGCAGCCGGATTGGGGGAGTTTTTTAGCGGAATCTGGTCCGGTGTGCGGAATGCCCTGAACTACACCACCTACTATCAGATGAAGGAGCGGGCGGGATTGGTCGGGGCCAACGGGGTCAACCCGATTCTTCGCACTCTCCTGACCTCCAGGCCGGACTTGAAGCTGCATCTGATCGGGCACAGTTTCGGCGGGCGCCTGGTGGCCGCCGCTGTCGCCGGTACCGATGATGCCACGCTGCTCCGCGTGCAGACGCTCTCTCTCTTACAAGCTGCCTTTTCGCACTACGGATTTTCGGAGAAATGGGACGGCACACACAACGGATTCTTTCATCGAGTGGTCAGCGCGCGAGCGGTTGCCGGCCCGACGATAATCACCTGCACGGCGAACGACAAGGCCGTCGGCCTTGCCTATCCGATCGCATCCCTGCTGGCCGGTCAGGTGGCGGCCGGCATCGGGGACAAACACGACAAGTACGGCGGCATCGGCCGTAACGGCGCTCAGAAGACGCCTCGAACCGTGGACCTGTCGCTGCTCGAGGCGACCGGTTCTTACCAGCTGACGAACGGCACGATGCACAACCTGTCGACCGATCGACTCATCAAAGATCATGGGGACGTCGCCAACAAGTCAGTCGCATTTGCCGTGGCGTCGGCCATCGCGGCGGAGTGAACGCGTCTCGGCAGGTTGATTCGCAGAAGGTGAGGAGGGGAGTCTCACGCGACCTGGCCGCGGTTAGGCCGAGGAGTCCCGGTTGACGCACAATTCCCCTCGGCACCGGTGCCGGCGTGCGGGCTAAAGCTCTTCGCCGTATTTCAGGAAGTGCTGTTCCTTAGCGCCGGCGATCCAATTGTCATGGCGGATGCGATCGGGAAAGGTGTTGAGCTCCGATGCCATCTGTTCGACGTCTTGATCCTTCCACTCAGCGATCTGGCGAAAGGTGAACATGCCCATGCGATTGAGCACCCGTTCCATCACCGGCCCGATGCCATGGATTTGCTTGAGGTCATCCTTCTGAGTCGTCCGATGTTTCCCCGTGGCGCGCCCGGCCGCCGAGTTGGTGTGTGTGTCAGGGGCAGTCGTACCGACCGATTTGGCCTGAGTCATATGTCGCTGGGCGACGCGATATTCGACGAGACGTTTGCGTAGGGCGGCGATCTCCTCTTCCCGTTCGCTGACATCCATGACCCGGCGCTCTTCCGCCTCACGGAGCGCGATGTCCTTCTTCTCCACTTCGCTGCGGAACACTTCCAACTCTTCCACGGTCGTCCGTAGCCGCTGGATGTCCTGATCACGCTGCTCCACGGTTTCCGTGAAACGCGCGAGATCTTCCTGATTCTGCGTCCGCAGGCGGGCCAGTTCCGCCTCGGTGTCGGCGAGGCGAGCCTGTCGCCGGTCGAGTTCCTGTGCCTTGCTCTGGAGCGTGGAGGCGGCCTGCGCGCGCGTCTGCTCCAGTTCTCGACCCAACCGGTCGCTTCGCTCCCGGAATGGTTCCAACTCCTCGGTGCGTGCCCGTAGACGAGCGATCTCGGCATCTTTCGGCGCTAGCTGTTCCACCCAGGTCTTGAGGGTGGCGATTTCCTGGTCGCGGCTGACGAGCACGTCTTCCGCATTTTCCATTTGGGCCTGCATTTCGGCGAACCCCGCCTGTTGCGCCTTGAATTTGTTTTCGGCTTCTTCGACTTCCCGCCGGAGCGTATCGCGTTCCCGTTCGGCGGCATGGAGTCGCACACCTTTTTCGCGGACCTCCGTTTGCAAGGCTGTCAGTTGTTCCACCTTCGTCGCCAGGTCGGCGGTCAGGTCTTTGAGCGCCGCCTCGGAAGTGATCATCTTCCCTTCCAGCATCTGCACGGCGGAGGTGCGAACCTTCAACTCATGGTTGAGTGTGTCCAATTCATGTTCACGTCCGCGGAGCCGGGTGGCAATTTCGGACAACTGCTGGCGCTTTTCGGACGTGGCGAAACTGCGGAGCAGCCACCCCATCATCAATCCGATGGCCGCTGCCACCAGTAAGCAGCCGATCATTTGCAGAATTAAGGCTCCCATACGTTCACCGTTCCTCTTTCACACGAAATTCAATCCGCCGGTTTTTCTTCGATGCGGCGCGCGTCCGCTCCTGGCTGAGCGGACGGGTGGCTCCGTAGCCCACGGCGGTCAGTCGATTGGGCACACCATGGTCGACCAGATACTGGCGAACGGATTCCGCCCGCGTGCGGCTGAGTTGAAGATTGTAGTCCGGATCGCCATAGGCATCGGTATGGCCGCCGATTTCGATGGTCGCCTCCGGGGATCGTTTGAGGGCTGGAATCAGCTTGTCGACGACGGCACGCCCCTTGGGAGTGAGGAGCGCGCTATTGCTTTCAAATGCGATATGTTCTCCGCGCAGGATGTCGTCCAATCCGGCCTGCACCTGCGCCCGGGAGGCATGGGTCGGCGTCGAGGCCTGGACCGGCGGCAGTGCTGCCGGTGTGGCTGAGGCTACCGTGAGCTGATCCTGCACCTGCACCGCACTGCCGAGCGACGCGGCGACGTCATGCAGGAGTTTCGATTTAGCCTCGCCGGTCGCGACCGTACCTTTGACCGTGAGCGTCCGGTCTGTGAGCGAGACCGTGGCTTGATGGTGATGAAGCAGAGCCACCTCAGCCAGCAGCGCGGGTACAGCGGTTTCCCACGCAGCGGGATTGGTGTCTTCCAGAAGGTCGAGGTTGTCGGTGACACGGAGCTTGAGTCCTTTGGCCAACTCCTGTGCGCGGCTGACGGCTGCGAGTTTCGCCTCTTCGCTCGCCATCGCGCCGGAGAGTGTCAGGTGACCGTTTTCGATGTGCGCGCGAAACGCGGGGTGGCCGCTTGCCGACGACGTCACGGGGAGGTGTCGCGGAATGCAGATGAGGGCCAAGAGTGTGAGTGCAAACAATCCGACTGCGAAAATGATTCCGCGCGACATGCGCTAGCCCTTATCGACCCAGGCACGAGGCCTCCCTGCGGCATCGAGCCGCCGCAGGGCGGGTGTCTTTTTAAGACTTCGAGTGTTACTTGATTGATGGAATGCATCGGCCCAGGCCGACGCACGGCTATCGGGCGAAGGGTATCACAACGTCAAGACTCATGCTAGCCCGGAATCGCGGGGCAGGGCAGCGCGTCGATTCGAATCGGCCTGTCTGGTGTGCGAGCAACCGGGGGAGTTCCGGCCCGATCAACTTGCAGTGGCGTCGAGGCATCTGCTATTGTCACGGCGTTTTTTCGTCCAATGTGAGCCCACCCACACGATATCCATAGTTGAAGGAGTTCATCATGGCCAGCATTGCGCGGGCACTGATCAGTGTTTCTGACAAGACCGGAGTGATCGATATGGCCAAGGGATTGGCGGCCCTTGGTGCGGAAGTATTATCCACAGGCGGAACGGCCAAAGCGTTGCGGGACGCGGGCGTGGCGGTGACCGACGTCGCGGCCTACACCGGTTCCCCGGAGATTCTTGACGGCCGTGTAAAAACCTTACATCCGAAAATTCATGGTGGTCTGTTGGGGCGTCGAGGGGTTCCCGACCACGTCAAGCAGATGCAGCAACACGGCATCGGCAACATCGATGTCGTCGTGGTAAATCTCTATCCGTTCGAATCGACGATTGCCAAGCCCAATTGTCCGTTCGAGGAGGCAATTGAGAATATCGATATCGGCGGTCCGTCGATGCTACGCTCCGCCGCGAAGAACCATGAAGACGTGCTCGTCGTGGTCGATCCGAAGGACTATGTTCGTGTGCTGGACGCCTTAAAGGCCGACTCCGTCACCCCTGCGCTGCGACGCGAATTGGCGATGAAGGTCTTTCAGCACACCGCGCGCTACGACAGCTTGATCGCGGGCTACCTCGAAAAGCAGGTGCAGGGGAGCGAGGTGAAATTTCCCGCCATCCTGTCGCTGCAATTCGAGCGCGTCGAGACGCTTCGATATGGAGAGAACCCGCACCAGCAGGGGGCCTTCTATCGTGAGATGCAGGCCAAGGAGCCGGCCGTGTCACGCGGGAAGATCCTGCACGGCAAAGCGATGTCGTACAATAATTTTCTCGACTCCAATTCGGCGCTCGAACTCGTGAAGGAGTTTGACCAGACCGCCGTGGCGATCATCAAGCACAACAATCCCTGCGGCTGCGCCCTCGGCGCCACGCCGGTGGAAGCCTACGTCAAAGCGCGCGCGACGGATCCCGTTTCGGCGTTCGGCGGGGTGATTGCGTTTAATCGCCCTGTTGATCTGGCGGCGGCGAAGGAGATTACGTCGACGTTTGTGGAAGTCGTCATCGCGCCGGGTTTTGCCGAGGATGCGCTGGCGGAACTCAAGCGGAAGAAGGACATTCGTCTGCTGGATGTCGGCCCGCTCAGCAAGGCGACCGCGGAAGGATATGATCTCAAGAAGCTGGTCGGTGGATTGATCGTCCAGGATCGGGATCTCGGCGTGATCAAGGATATCAAAGCACTCGCTGTGCCGACCTCCCGCAAGCCTACCGAGCAGGAATATGCGGCCTGTGCATTTGCTTGGGTGGTCTGTAAACATGTGAAGTCGAACGCCATCATCTATGGACGTCCCGGTGAAATCGTCGGCATCGGAGCCGGACAGATGAGCCGGGTGGATTCGGTGAAATTGGCGGCGATGAAAGCCCAGTCGTCCGTGAAGGGCTGTGTTATGGCGTCCGACGCGTTCTTCCCGTTCCGCGACGGCATCGATGCGGCGGCAGAAGCAGGGATTACCTGCGTGATTCAGCCCGGTGGTTCGATTCGTGATCCCGAGGTCACGAAAGCGGTGGACGAGCATGGGATGGCGATGATTCTGACGGGCATGCGCCATTTCCGCCACTAAATCGGCTTCTGAAAATGGCCGCCAGCTGCGTTCTCGGTCGGCCAGAGCCTTCAACGTACCCCGCGGGTACGCCTCAGCCTCTGGTTTCCCTGTGGCCTTGCTGGACGACCATTTTGAGAAGCCTCAGAAGCGAGCATCGCGCGCACTTCATTCACGTAAAGGTTGAGCTGTGAAGATTTTGGTGGTCGGGAGTGGTGGACGGGAGCATGCGCTGGTCTGGAAGATTGCGCAGAGTCCACGAAAGCCACAGATCTTTTGCGCACCGGGGAATGCCGGGATCGAGGGGCTGGCAACCTGTGTCTCCATCAAGGCGGATGACATCGCCGGACTCAAAGACTTTGCGCTGAAGGAACAGATCGATCTCACGGTGGTCGGGCCGGAAGCGCCGTTGGCGTTGGGTATTGCCGATGAATTCCGGAAGGCGCGTTTGAAAATCTTCGGGCCCACGAAAGCGGCTGCGCGGCTGGAGTCGAGCAAAAGCTTTTCGAAGGACATCATGACCGCCAACCGCATTCCGACGGCGGTGTCGCAGAGCTTTGAGCAGATTGATCAGGCGTTGGCCTATCTGGAGGCTCAGCCCGTGCCGATCGTCGTGAAGGCCGACGGCCTGGCGCAGGGCAAGGGCGTGGTTGTGGCTACCACGCGCGAGGAGGCCACGCAGGCGGTGCGCGATGCGATGGAGAAATCCGTATTCGGCCAGGCCGGCGATCGGGTGTTGATCGAGGAGTTTCTCGACGGGGAAGAATTGACCATCATGGCGTTTACCGACGGGAAGACCGTCGTGCCGATGATCCCGGCGCAGGACCACAAGCGGGTGGGGGACGGCGACGCCGGTCCCAACACCGGTGGGATGGGTGCCTATGCTCCGGCTCCGATTGCCACGGCTGCGCTCCGTGAGCAGGTGACGCGGCAGGTGTTGCAACCGACCGTTGATGCGCTGGCACGGTTGGGGTGCCCCTTTCAAGGCGTGTTGTATGCGGGGTTGATGATCGTGAAGGGCACGCCCTATGTCCTGGAGTTCAATGCGCGGATGGGGGACCCTGAAACCGAAGTCGTGTTGCCCCTCTTGAAGACGGACCTGCTCGAGGTAATCGAGGCGGTGGTGGAACATCGTCTCGACGACCTGACAGTAGAATGGCGGCAGGAGACGGCGGTCTGTGTGGTCCTGACCTCGCCTGGTTATCCGGGAGCCTATCCGACGGGCCTGCCTATTCAAGGATTACCTGCTCCATCCGACGCAGCCCCGATCGCGGTGTTTCATGCCGGCACCAAACGGGATGCAGGGCAGGTGGTCACGGCCGGGGGACGAGTGTTGGCGGTGACGGCTTGGGCGCCGTCGCTCCTGCAGGCGAGAACAGCGGTCTATCAGGCCGTGCCGGCGATTTCGTTCCAGGGGCGGCACTATCGCACCGATATCGCACACCGGGCACTGCCGCGCACTTCCTGATCCGATCGGATCGAGCCATCTCATGGCACTGGTTCTTCCGTTCAACGATTCGTCTTGCGACGCCGCGTTGCCACACATACAGCGGGTGCTGGCGGCGCGTGGTGTCGTCGCCCTTCCCACTGAAACGTATTATGGCCTCGCCGTGCGACCGACCGATGAGGAGGCGCTCCGCCGGTTGGTCGAGGTGAAAGGCCGTCCTCCCGACAAACCGATCCTGGTGCTCATCGGTGCACCGGAGCAGGTGGTGCCCCTGGTTGAGGCCATCACCCCCGCCGCCTCTCTGCTGATGGAGCGGTTCTGGCCCGGCCCCTTGACCATCGTGTTTCCAGCCGCCTCGGGCCTTTCGCCGTTGCTCACGGCAGGAAGCGGGACGATCGGGGTTCGCTGGTCCCCCTTGCCGGTCCTTCAGCGACTGTTGATCCACACCGGTCCGCTCACTGGAACGAGTGCCAATCGCTCGTCGGAACCGCCACTCGCCGATCCTGGTGCCGTACAGGATATCCTCGGCTCCTCCATCGATCTGATTCTCGACGGCGGCCTTTCACCTGGGGGGACGGCTTCCACTGTGATTGATGCGTGCGAGGGCCCTCGGCTCCTTCGAGCCGGAGTCATTGCCACGGATCGCGTTCGAGCGGTCCTGGAACGATCAGGGTATACACTTTCATCATGATTTGATGGTGCGTAGTCGGTATAATTCACCCACATGGGAGGACCACTTATGCTCATTCGTTCACGCCGCGCGGTGATGGGACTGTGTGTGTTTGGGTTCAGCAGCATGTTGCTGACGGGATGTGACTTCTGGCCGCCGGCCCTTCAGGCGCAAATCGAGCAACTCCATTCGGAAGCTCAGCAGGCTGCGGCGGACAAAGCGCTGTTGCAGAATCAGCTCAACGCCGCGAACAAAGCGAAGGAAGAACTGCAGATTCGCGTGGAAGATCTCACGAGGGTGAACAAGGAAAAATCGGCGATGATTGCGAACCTGGAGCACACCATCGCTGCGGCGCGAGAGCGGGCCGTCAAGGCGGCGAAGTCGAACACCACCAAGCCCGCGACGAAATCGGCTGCCAAGAAGGCCGTTAAGCCATCAAGCAAGGCCGGCGTAAAGTCCACGGGGAAGTCGGCGCCTCACAAGCCCACGAAGGCTGCTCCCACCAAGCGGATCAACCCGTAGGAGTCTGTCCGGGTCATGCGATTCTGCTGCAGCACCGGTGCTGTCGGCATTGGCATCGTTCCCGGCCTGAAACAATCCTCACCGTATTCCAGCGAAAACGCCTCAGGCTGTGTGGTCCCGGCAGCTTCGCATCGACCATCAACCCCTTCCCCTCGCAACGAAGGACTCGGACAGTCTTCCGGCACTCCGCACGTCAGGCTGTCCTCGCTTGCGGGTAGAGTCTGCCGCGGGTGGTGAGCAGCGCCGGGGGTGAAGAGGGGAAGGCGGAAGGACCTGATCCCGCGTCTGTTTAGGCGCTGGATGACGACGTGGAACCCGAGCTGGAGGTGGCGGTGGTCGCCGTGCTCGTCGCAGGAGCAGGACTTGTTGCCGGTGCGCTGGCAGGTGCGGCGGCTGGGGTGCTGGTCGTACTGTCACTCGCGGCCGAGGGTGTGGTTTTGTCCGTCCCTGCTGTTGCCGGTTTTTCACCCGTGTCACTACCTCCCGGCTTCATCTTGTCCGAGTAGTCGGTGATATACCAGCCGCTTCCTTTGAACATGATGGCCGGGGGCGAGATCAATTTCGTGACTTCCTTCCCGCAGCGAGCACATTCCTTAATTGGATCATCCTTGATGCTCTGCTTCACCTCGAATCGGTAGGCGCAGCCGGTACATTGATATTCATAGATTGGCACGGATTATTCCTCCTCTGCTCTCACGACGCACAGTATTCGATCCAAATCTCACACGATCCCAAGGATCTTTTTCTTAGTAGCCTCGATTTCCTAAGAATCAAGGGGGAACCGAATCCCGATGCTCCCCACCTTACGTCAAGCGACGGATGGCTGCTTCAATCCTGCTAAGCCCGCGTTCAATGGCCTCCATGGACGTCGCGTAGGACAGCCGGATGTGAATGTCGCTGCCGAACGGTTCGCCGGGGACCAGGGCCACTTGTGCCTCATTGAGCAAAATGGTCGCCAGGTTCGCCGCGGAGCCGATGGGCTGATCCTTCCAGCGTTTTGAAAGGAGGCCGCTGACATTCGGGAACGCGTAGAAGGCCCCCGTCGGCATTCGGCAGGTGATGCCGGGCATATTGTTCAGGCGGTCGACCATCAGCCGGCGGCGCCGATCAAATTCCGCCACCATGACGGCGGTAAATGGATTGCCGAGTCGCAAGGCCGCCACGGCGGCTTTCTGTGAAATCGAACAGGGATTGGACGTGCTCTGGCTCTGAATGTTGGCCATGGCCGTCAGCAGGGTTTTCGGCCCTGCGGCATAACCGATGCGCCAGCCGGTCATGGCATACGCTTTGGAGACGCCGTTGATCACGACCGTTCGCGCGGCGACCTCAGGACTCAAGCTGGCGATGCTGATGTGCTGCGCTCCGTCATAGAGTACCTTTTCGTAGATCTCGTCGGAAATAATGAGCAGATCGTGTCGTAGGGCCGCGGCGGCGATCCCTTCGAGTGTCTGTTTGTCATAGGTCGCGCCGGTCGGATTGCAGGGACTGTTGACGATGATGGCTTTGGTGCGCGGGGTGATGGCGGCTTCAAGCGCGTCCGGACTGATGGTGTAGCCGTCCCGCTCCTCGGTCTTGAGCAAAACCGGCGTGGCATCATTCAGCAGGGTCTGGTCCTGATAGGACACCCAAAACGGCACCGGGATAATCAGTTCGTCTCCGGCTTCGAGCAGCGCCTCGGCGACGTTGTACAGCGAGTGTTTCGCGCCGCAGGACACAAGGATCTGAGACTTCTCGTACTGGAGCCCCTGTTCCGCTTTCAGTTTGTCGGCGATCGCGCCGCGCAATTCATCGATACCCGACGACGGCGTGTACTTGGTGAAGCCGGCACGGATTGCGGCCTCGGCTGCTGCCTTGACCGGTTCGGGCGTATCGAAGTCCGGTTCTCCGGACGCAAAATCGATGACGTCGATGCCTTGCGCCGCCATGGCCTTGGCGGTTGCAGTAATGCTCAGCGTGGGGGAGGGGACGATACGTCCAACACGGGCTGCCAGGTTCATCCTTTGAAACTCCGAATTCGTTCTTGGAGCCTCCGCGCCACTTCGGGATGCACAAAATCCTTGAGCGATCCCCCGTGGCTGGCGACGTCCTTTATGATGGTGGAAGACAGATAGGAATATTCCTCACTGGGCATCAGAAAGACCGTTTCAACGGTTTCCGCCAGTTTGCGATTGACGAGTGCCATTTGAAATTCGTGTTCGAAATCAGAAATCGCGCGCAACCCTCGCAGAATAGCATGGGCACCGCTGCTTCGCACAAAATCTACCAGGAGCCCTTCGAAGGTGGTCACCTCCAGATTGGGCAGGTCTTTCGTGACCAGGCGGACCATCTCCAGTCGTTCCTTCGCGCTGAACAGCGGGTGCTTGGACGGGTTGGGAGCGATTGCGACGATCATCTTTTCGAACATCCGGAACCCGCGCCGGATGATGTCCGAGTGGCCATGGGTGATCGGATCGAATGTGCCGGGGTAGACGGCGATCTTCATGCGCGCGGCGCTTCTTTCGGCGTCAGGTGGAACCGCGTGAGCGCGGTGTCGCCATAGTCATACCGTTTGACCTGAGAGAGCGGCCCCAGCGTCGCGGGCATGTGCTCCTTGCTGCTGTGCTCGACGATCACGACGGCCTCTTCAGCCAACCATCCCGCGTGCCACTCGCCGGCCAGTGTCAGGAGTTCCGGCGTGAGTCGATAGGGTGGATCGCAGAAGATGATGTCGTACGGGCCGGACCATTCGGTGCCCCGGCGAAAAAACTGGCTGACCTGACAGGCGCAGACATGCGCGCACTGTTCGAGGCCGCATTGCTGGAGATTGGAGCGGACGAGACGCAAGGCCTCCCGGTCGGTCTCGACAAACGTAACGTGCGTCGCCCCTCGGCTGAGGGCCTCGATGCCGATCGAGCCGGTGCCGGCGTAGAGATCGAGCACGCGGGCTCCGGGGGTGTGTTCGCCAAGAATGGAAAAGAGCGCTTCCTTGACTCGATCGGATGTGGGGCGGATGGCCTGTCCTCTGGGACCCAGCAACCGTCGGCCCCGATGAAGCCCTGCGATGACGCGCATGATCGTATTCGGGAGAGAGCCACTCGTTGTTGGCTACGAAGTGAGAGACTCTAACACAGCGTTTTTGAAGGGGTCAAGGTGATGCGCGCGCGAAGAACGGGGAGGGAAGAGCGTCTTCTCCCCGCCGCGGGGCGGGGAGCGCTGCAAACGTCACCAACGGAGGTTCGTGTTTTGACGCGTGGGGAGAGGCTCGCTATAATCGGCCGACACTGGAACTCAGTTCACTCGGGCTGAGGAGGTGGCTGCATCTCAGATCATCACACCCCACATCACACTGAGAACGGAGCGCTGCGTCAACCGAATCAGCGGGTGGCCACCGGTTGAGCGTCGCGGGCGGCGAGGCTCTTCCTACGGTTCGCCGAAATGGTCCGGTCGATGATGGCGCCACAGTTGATGCATTTCCAGGCGTAGAAAATGAGGAAGAAGTCAGAGAATCGTTCCAACATCATCATGCCTTTGCACTTCGGACATTCCATGTGTTCCTCCTGGGTGGTGACGTTCACAGCTGTGTCTGTCCTCAAGCAAGAGCTGCACCAAAATGTCAAGTCTATGTATTTCAATGGCTTAGATGCTGAAAGTGTCATGCATGAGATGAGTCATGCGTCAAGTCTCCGGCACAAAAAGGTGCGAGCTGACATTTTTTTGTCGTAGAAGGGGCAGGCTGTGGCAGCTAAAAAAGCAGGCCGTGGGATCGGGGAATGGCCGGAAACTGAGCGGCCGCGTGAGCGATTGCTCAGCGAGGGAGCAACCAGTCTCTCCGATGCGCAATTACTGGCGATTCTCCTCCGGGTGGGACGCCAAGACGCCTCCGCAGTCAAAGTAGGGATGGAGGTTCTGGCCCTTGTCGGCGGGATCTACGGACTCCTCCACTGCAGTGCGGAAGAACTCTGTGCCATTCCCGGGGTCGGACCGGCCAAAGCGGCGCAAGTCATGGCGGCGGTGGAGGTCGGCAAACGGGCGGTGTCCGCTCCGTTGACGACCGGGACCCGCATCAATTCCAGCGCGGACCTTTTTAAGCATTACCACGCACGCCTGCGCGATCTCCGTCACGAGATCTTTGCCGTCGTCCTGCTGGATGCGAAGAATCAGGTCATTCGCGACGTGACTATTTCCGAAGGCAGCCTCACCCTCAGCATCGTCCATCCGCGGGAGGTGTTTATTCCGGCGATGCGTGCGTCGGCAGCCGGTGTGATCTTTCTCCACAACCATCCGAGTGGCGATCCGACCCCGAGCCAGGAAGATCGTGTCTTGACGGCGCGATTGGTGTCAGCCGGTGCGCTCCTTGGCATTCAGGTGCTTGATCATCTGATTGTGGGCGACGGTCGGTACGTGAGTTTCGCCGACCAGGGATGGCTCTCCGGAGAAGCCGCGCGATGATACCTGTTCAGGACACGGTGATGCGCCCGTCCTCTACTTCGTCTCGCATGCGTCTGATGAAAGGACAATCTCACCGACACTATTCCCTCTAACCAGGCCCACGGTGGCCGCCGACTTACCCAAGGAGGTCATGATGAACGTTCCCCTCACCGAATCCATCAGAAATGTGGCTGTGGTGTCGAATGCGGGATCGGGAAAAACCTCGTTGGTCGAAGCGCTGGCCTACTGTACCGGCACCCTCGCCTCTCCCGGATCCGTGCTTGCTGGAACCACGGTCTCCGATTTTGAACCGGAAGAAGTCCACCATCGCAGTTCGTTCAATACCAGCGTGCTCCGCTGCTCCCACAACGGGACCGTCCTCAATCTCCTGGATACTCCGGGCGCGCCAAGTTTCGTCGCCGATGTCCGGGCCGCGCTACGCATTGCGGATGGCGTGATTGTGGTCGTCAACGCGGCGAGCGGCATACGCAGCGATCTTCAACGGGTATGGTCGTTGGTGGAGACGGCCGAGCTTCCCTGCCTCGTGTTCGTGAATGGGTTGGATAAAGAGGGAACTCAGTTCGAGAAGATCGTGGAAGAGTTGATCGACGAGTTGGCGATTCCGGCTGTGCCTTTGTCGCTGTCGGTGGGCAGCGGTGCGCAGATCAGCGGGGTGGTGGATCTGCTGCAGAATCGTCTTGTCACCGTTCGTTCGGATCGGCCGCAGGCAGAGGAAGGACCGGTTCCCGTGCAGCAGCAGGATCAGGCGGCCGAGGCGAGAAGGCGCGTGACGGAACTCGTGGCTGAAGAGGACGAAGGTCTCCTTGAGCGATACGTAACCGACGGGGGACTGACGGATGACATGCTGGTGCAGGGATTGCGGATGGGCGTGCGGCGTCGGACGCTGGTTCCGGTGCTGGGCGGTTCCGCCGTACACAACCTGGGAGTGCATTCGCTTTTGCACGGGCTTGTCCATTTGCTGCCGTCGCCGATTGATCGTGCCCAAGCCGTGCCGTTGCAGGGTATGGGGCTGTCGAATGACTCTGTTCCGATTCGGCGCGAGCCGCTCGTGACGGCGCCGTTCTCGGCGCTGGTGTTCAAGACGTTGATCGATCCGTTCGTCGGGCGGTTGTCCTACATCCGTCTCTATTCGGGTACCTTGGAGGCGGACGGCAGTTTGTACAACGCGACCAAGCAGGTACGGGAGCGGGGCGGCCACCTCTTCACCATCTTCGGAAAAAAATACACACCGGTCACCCGGGCTGTGGCAGGAGACATCGTCGCCATCGGCAAATTGAAAGACACCCTCACGGGTGAGACGCTCTGCGATGAACATGCGCCCATCCGGTATCCCGGCATTCCGCTAGCCAGACCGGTGATGTCGTTCGCGATCGAGCCGAAAGCGAAGGTGGATATTGAAAAGGTCAGTCTCGGATTGCATAAGCTCATCGAAGAAGATCCGAGCCTGGAATTCGTCCGCCACCTGGAAACGAAGGAGATGGTCCTCAGCGGTATGGGGCAACGGCACATCGAGGTGGCGCTGGAAAAACTGCATCGCAAATATGGCGCGGAGGTCACGCTGCACGCGCCAAAAATTCCCTATCGTGAAACGGTGCGGAGCGTCGCGCAGGCGCAGGGTAAATACAAAAAGCAGACCGGCGGGCACGGCCAGTATGGAGATTGCTGGTTGGAAGTCGGTCCGTTGCCGCGCGGGCAGGGATTCCAGTTCGAAAACAAAATCGTCGGCGGTGCCATTCCGCGCAATTTCGTGCCCGCTGTGGAAAAAGGAGTGGTCGAGGCGCTGCACGAGGGGCCTCTGGCCGGGTTTCCGACTGTGGATGTGCGGGTGACCGTGTATGACGGTTCCTATCATGTCGTGGATTCGTCGGAGTTGGCCTTCAAAATCGCCGGATCGATGGGGGTGAAAAAGGCGTTGGAAGCGGCCCATCCGATCCTGCTCGAACCCCTTATGACCCTGGAGGTCGAAGTGCCTGCAGACTGTGTCGGGGCTGTACTCGGGGACCTCAACGCCCGTCGAGGACGAATCATTCTGGTCGAAGCGAAGGGCCATATGGAAACCGTGAAGGCCCTCGTTCCCCAGGCTGAACTGCTGAATTATGCACCGGCGTTGAATTCGTTGACCGGCGGGCAGGGGAGTTACATGATGGAGTACGCCCAGTACGAGGAGGTTCCCCGGGAGCTGATCGGGCGGATTGTGGAAGAGCATCGGGCGGAACGCCACGGGGTCGGCGCCCACTAGGCGCTGACCCCAGGCGTGGTGTGTGCGTGGAGGGGGAAGGGTCAGTGGTCGGCCGGTTTGAGTACGACGTAAAACGCCCGGCCTTCGCGTAGGACCCGTAGAAGGATCGTATCGCCACGCTTGACCTTGGCGACGGCGATCGTGAATTCTCCGACGGTGCCTGTTTCGACGCGGTTCACTTCCTTGATCAGGTCGCCCTCCCGCAAGCCTTCAGCCTGGGCCAGGCTGCCTGCTTCCACCTTCGAGATCAGGACGCCGCGGCTCTCGTTGAGGCGAAATTTCTCCGCCAGTCCTGCGGTCAGGTCCTGCACGTCGATTCCAAGTTTGAAGTCGCTCCGGCTTTGAGGCAGTGAGGCGTGGACCACGGCGTCACGGCGTTCACTCAACGCGACATTCAGGTTGATGCGTTTGCCGTCCCGCACGACTTCCACCATGGCCAGGGATCCCGGGTCGAGTGCCGCAACGAGACGCGACAGCTTGTTCGGGGTGTCGACAAGCGCCCCATCGACTTTTGTAATGACGTCTCCCGGTTTAATACCGGCCAGAGCCGCCGGATCCCGTTCGAAGACTTCGTTGACCAAGACGCCTTCGTTTTCGTCGACGCCGAATTTGGTGGCCAGGTCGGGCGTCAACGGCTGCAGGCCCACTCCCAACCAGGCGCGCACGACTTTGCCCTTGTTGATCAGTTGGTTCATCACCTGTTTGGCCATGTTGGATGGGATGGCGAAACCGATCCCTTGAGCAAAGTTGATGATGGCGGTGTTGATCCCGATGATGTCGCCGCGCAGATCGAACAACGGGCCGCCGGAGTTGCCCGGGTTGATGGAGGCATCCGTCTGAATAAAATTTTCATACCGCGACAGATTGATGTTTTCCCGTCCGATGCCGCTGACGACCCCGAGCGTGACCGTGCGATCCAGGCCGAACGGATTACCGACGGCCAGCACCCACTGTCCCACTTTCACGCCCGACGAATCTCCGAAGCGGGCGGCGGGGAGGGGGTGATCGGTCGTGACTTTCAGCACAGCCAGGTCGGTGTCCGGGTCTTTTCCAATGACTTGTGCAAACAGTTTGGTTTTATCGGACAGGCGGACTTCGACTTCCGTCGCGTCGCCGACGACATGGTTGTTGGTGATGATATGGCCGACCGCATCGACAATCACGCCGGAGCCGGAGCCGGTGGAGTTGGGCACGCGCTCGCCGGTCTCCCGCGAGCGCCCTGTGACCTGGATGGGGAAAATGCTCACGACGGAGGGTTTGGCTTCTTCGGCCAGGTCTGTGATTACGGTTTGAAGTTCTTCCAGCATCCGCAAGCCAGGTGAGGGTTTGCGCGGCGCGGACCCGCTGTCTCCGGCGGTCACGGTCGAGACTGGCATGCCCAATAACCAACCGGCGAGGCCAAATCCCAGCATGGTTACGGTGGAAAGAGCAGTCGGTGTCTTCATGATCGGGCAAGCTCCGGTGGAGTCCCTCTGGTGTCTGACTACAGGGTCAGAATATCAGATCGATGCGCGGGAGCGAAAGCATGTCGGCGATCAGGCGGTCTTGGAGGCGGCCGGGAGTTGAAAGCGGGGAAGCCAGTGGGTCAGGTCGTGGCGCAGGCCGACCAGGATGACGATATCGTCCGGTCTGAGGGTCAGGGAATTGGAGAGAGGAAGCAGAAAGGGGCCGCGGAACACGGCGGCGATATGGGTCGTCGGCGGGAGGTCGAATTCCCCGATCGGATGGCCGATGACCGGCGCCCCGCGTGTCACCACCACGCGCTCAATGGCGGCATCCCGTAAGCCCAGTTCCCGTTGCATGGTCAGCAGGTCTTCGTGAGCCAACTCAATCTTGAGCTCGCGAATCTGGCGCTCGACCTGCTGCAAGGCCGCGCGTTGGCCCTTGATGCGGTCGGCAGCAACTCGAATGACGTCCTCCAGCGGTGCGAGACGCTCTGCTGCCGGCTCCGTCGGAAAGGTGCCGGCCGGTGTTGCGATTGTGGCGGTGACGCGTCGGCCAACCTGCTGATGGATGAGATGAATCTGCTGCAGGATTATTGTGGCCTGGCCGTGGAGACGAAGCACGTGGACTTTTCGATTGACGCGTTCCGCAATGGCGACAATCGTTTCGTAGAATGCGCTGCCGGTCAGGATCAGTTCTTTGCGGATGCGAGCTAAGAGTTCAAAAGACAGCATGGCCTGAATGTCTGATAAGATATATTATGTCAACTCGATTGTCCGATTCGAGATTCTGTGCCACTCCAAAGCCGAACGAGGTTGTCCTTGTGTCTCGCCCAAATAAGCAGGCTCACCACACAGGCAAACCCGATAAAGAGCCAGGAGCGATGAAACAGGAGCGACACGATTGGAAACATGGCAAACGCGAACAACGCGCCTCCTGAGGAATATCTCCAGAGAATCACCGCGCCGATCCACAGACCCATCAACGTCAGTCCGATCCAAGGTGCGACGCCCAAGGCCGCGCCTAACGCGGTCGCCACGCCTTTGCCCCCCTTGAATCCGAGGAACATGGAATGCAAATGGCCGATGATCGAGGCCAAGGCGACGCCCAGTACCGCCGCCTCTTGATGCAGGAGCAGCGTCGCCGCCCACCCTGCCGCCCATCCTTTCCCAATGTCACCGATCAGTGTGAGGACACCGGCTTTCTTGCCGCTGACCCGCAGGACGTTGGTGAATCCCACATTCCTGCTGCCTGCTGATCGTGGATCGACGGTGCCCAGTGCGCGCGACACCACCACGCCAAAAGGAATAGAGCCTAGGAGATACCCGAAGAGGATGAGAAACCCGATGAGCCAGGGACTGTCCATCAATGGTTGACCGGATCGTCGAATGTGGGCGATCGCCGGCCTGAGCGACTACAGGCCCTTCGCCCCGACCTGCCGCCAGAAACTCCAGACATATTGCGCGCCTGACACATAGCCCAGGATGAGGGAGAGATACAACGTCACGATGCCGGCCAAATGCAGGTTGCCGATGACTTCCACCACGGTGCCGTCAAGAAGCAGCAGGACGATGGCGACTACCTGCAAGGCCATCTTATATTTGCCGGTCACTTCGGCCGACATGATCATACCTTCGGAAGCTGCAATGGCGCGCAGGCCGGTGACCGCCACCTCCCGGGCGATAATCAGAATCGCCACCAGCGCGGTGACTCGATCGACCTGGACGAGGAGGATCAAGGCGGAAAGGACGAGCAGCTTGTCGGCGATGGGATCCAGGAGTCGGCCTAGTTTCGTGATCTGGCCCGTTTTCCGTGCAACATAGCCGTCCAGCAAGTCCGTTACCGCCGCGATGACGAACACGATGGCGGCCGCCAGGGAGCGATCCGGTGTGGGGTCGAGCAGAAGCATCACGAACACCGGAATCAACAGGATCCGGACGAGCGTCAGTACGTTGGGCAGATTGATGTTACTTTCCTGCCCTGCCGACCGCATCAAGACCAACCCGGCTTCTTTCCAGTTGTCTCCCACGATCCGGTCCGCCTCGTGTGCGTGATGACGTCCTTACACAATGCCGTGTTTGAGCAGGTCATGCAAGTGAATGACACCGGCCAGTCGATGCGGCGGCTCGATTACCACGAGGGCCGTGATCGAATACTGTTCCATCATGGCCACGGCCGTTGTAGCCAGCTCATCCGGTCCGATGGTTTTCGGCCGGCGACTGGCCAGATCGCCGGCCGTGACTTTGCTGAAGTCCCCGCCGGCCTGAATAAAGCGCCGCAGGTCGCCGTCGGTGACGATCCCGTACAGGGTGCCCTTGGCATTGACGACGGTGGTCAGCCCGAGTTTCTTCGAGGTCATCTCTAGAATCGTGTCCGCGCCGGATACATCGGCCCGCACACGAGGCAGATGTGCTTCTCGATGCATGAGATCGCGCACCTTCACGAGCAATCGGCGTCCGAGGCTGCCGCCTGGATGAAATTGCGCAAAATCGTCGTGTTTGAATCCCCGCTTTTGCAGCAGTGCGACCGCCAAGGCGTCGCCCATGGCGAGGGTCGCGGTCGTGCTGGCGGTGGGGGCCAAGCCAAGCGGGCACGCCTCCTCCTCGACCGACACATCCAACGTGACATCGCTGTTTTTGGCCAACGTCGAGGTCATCTTGCCCGTCATGCCGACGACCGGCACATTCAACCGTTTCACAAAGGGGAGCAGTTGAAGCACCTCTTGCGTCTCCCCGCTGTTGGAAATCGCGATCAACACGTCTCGGCGTGCCAGCATGCCCAGATCGCCATGCACGCCCTCGGCCGGATGCAAAAAGAACGACGGAGTTCCGGTGCTGGCCAAGGTGGCCGCAATCTTCTGGCCGATAAGGCCGGACTTGCCCATGCCCGAGATGACGACTTTTCCCTGGCATTCAAAGAGAAAGCCGACGGCTTGGGCGAACCGGTCGTCGAGCCGAGCTTTGAGGTCCTGGACGGCGCGGGCCTCGATGTCCAATACGCGAATCCCCTCCCGCACGCTCGCGTCGGCAGGCGAACGCCGAGAGGCGCGGGGTTTGTGGGCGGAGTTTATCGATCCGGCGGTGTTGCGGCTGCGTCGCATATACGTAGTACTCGCAAGAGGAGTGAGTGAAGCGCCTTGAGCGGCACCATGTTCGGTCCATCGGACAGGGCGGCGTCGGGATCAGGGTGGACCTCCATGAAGAACCCGTCGCAACCTGCTCCCGCTGCCGCGCAGGCGAGCGGTTCCACGAATTCACGCTGGCCGCTGGATTTGGTCCCGCCTCCACCCGGCAGTTGCACGCTGTGCGTGGCATCGAAGACCACCGGGTATCCGAAACGGCGCATGATCGGAAACGAGCGCATGTCGACGACCAGGTTGTTGTAGCCGAACGAGGAGCCACGCTCGGTCAGGACGATGCGCTGGTTGCCGGCGTCTTCGACTTTCTTGACGGCGTTGCCCATTTCCGGCGGCGAGAGGAACTGTCCCTTCTTGATGTTCACGACGGCCCCGGTTTTGGCGGCGGCAATCAACAAATCGGTTTGACGACAGAGAAACGCGGGAATCTGGAGAATATCTACCACACCTCCCGCCACGGTCGCCTGCTCCTCCGTGTGGACATCGGTCAACACCGGGATACGGATCTGTTGCTTGACCTTGGCGAGGATGGTCAGACCCTTGTCCAGGCCGGGTCCTCTGAACGAGGTGATGGAGGTGCGATTGGCCTTATCGAAGGACGATTTAAACACGTAGGGCATGCCGAGCGCCTTGGTGATTTCCGCGATGCGTCCCGCCGTGTCCATGACGAGTTGTTCACTCTCAATCACACAGGGCCCCGCGATCAAAAACGGACGATGCCCCGCGCCGATCTTAAACTGTCCCAAATCTACTTCGTACGCCATAGTCTCCCTGCAGGATGTGTAGGAAGTCTCCCAGCTGCGTTCCCGCATCGTTCAGCGGCTCACCGTACCGCACGGATACGATTCACCGCTTCGCCCGCTGCGGCCTTGCCGAAAGGCCATTTTCCTCATCCCGCTTGTTCTTTGAATACCCTGCCCGCTGAGTGTCCGTTGTTCACGGGATGCTCAAACTGATCTTTCAGCAAGGCCGCAGACGAGGCAGAACCGGAGGCGTAGCGGAGCTACGTCGAGGATTGTGCCGAGTCGAGAACGCCGTTGAAAGGCAGTTTCAGCATCCCTTACTTAGCGGCCGCACTTGCGGCGGAGCGCCGCCCCCACAAACCCGCTAAACAGCGGGTGCGGATGATGGGGCCGTGACTTGTATTCAGGATGAAACTGCGTGGCCAGGAACCAGGGATGATTCGGCAATTCGACGATTTCCACCAGGCGTCCATCCGGTGACAGGCCGCTCAGCACCAATCCCTTCGCCGTCAGTTGCTCCCGATAGGCATTATTGAATTCGTATCGATGCCGGTGTCGTTCCCGCACCTCGCTGACGCCGTACATTTTTTGCGCCAAGGTGCCCTCACCCAGCTTGCAGGCATAGGCCCCGAGTCGCATCGTCCCACCCTTGTCGTGCACGGACTGCTGGTCGGACATTAGATGAATGACTGGGTGCGGCGACTGCGCATCGAACTCGGCGCTGTTGGCGCTTGCCAGACCGGCGACGTTGCGGGCGAATTCGATGGTGGCGCATTGCATGCCCAGACAGAGTCCGAGGAACGGAATCTGATGTTCTCGCGCATACTGAATCGTGATGATCTTACCCTCGATGCCTCGCGAGCCAAACCCGCCCGGGATGAGAATGCCGTCGGCTTCGCGCAGGATCCGCTCCGTTCCCTGCCGTTCCACGTCCTCGGATTCGATCCAGGTGACGTTGACCCGGGTTTCGTGATCGATGCCTCCATGCACCAGGGCTTCCGCGAGGCTCTTGTAACATTCCTTCAGCCCGGCATACTTGCCGACCAGTGCGATGGACACTTCGTGTTTGGGATGCTTGATCTTCTGCACCATCGCGTCCCACTCGCGGAGGTTGGGCGGACCCGTCTCCAGCTTGAGTTGACGCACGATCAGTTCATCCAGCCCTTCCTTGCGGAAGACGATGGGAACTTCGTAGATGGTTTCGACGTCCTTGGCGGTGATCACCGCATCCTTCTCCACATTGCAGAACATGGCGATCTTTGCTTTCAGCTCCGGCGGGAGATAGCGATCGGTCCGGCAGAGCAGAATGTTCGGCTGAATACCGATTTCACGCAGCTTGTTGACGGAATGCTGGGTCGGTTTAGTCTTGAGCTCACCGGCGGCCCCGATGTACGGCACCAGCGTGAGATGGACGTACAGGACATTGTCCCGTCCGACGTCATACGGAATTTGGCGAATGGCTTCCAAAAACGGCAGACTTTCAATGTCGCCCACCGTGCCGCCGATTTCGACGATCGTGACGTCCATGCCCTGCGAGATCCGCATGATGCACTGCTTGATCTCGTCGGTGACATGCGGCACGACCTGTACGGTTCCACCCAGGTAATCGCCGCGGCGCTCCTTCGAAATGACGGAATGGTAGATGCGGCCGGTTGTGTAGTTGTTCTCGCGGGTCAAGGTCAACGAGGTATACCGTTCGTAGTGCCCCAGATCCAAGTCCGTCTCCGCTCCGTCTTCCGTGACATACACTTCACCATGCTGGTAGGGGTTCATGGTGCCGGGATCGACGTTGATGTAGGGGTCAAGCTTCAAGAAGGTGATTTTCAATCCCCGGCTTTCCAACAGATTCCCGATGGATGCGGAAGCCAGCCCTTTTCCGAGCGATGAGACGACTCCTCCGGTCACAAAGATCAGTTTGCTCATCGTGGCACCTTTAGTGTGTGAGTGCGGCGTAACATCATGGTTGAGTGATCCCGTGCCTGGTCGTGCCCCCTCGCAGTTGTTCCAGCGCGCCGGGCACATCGTCGGGGCTATCGATACGGACCGATTGATGGGCGGTTTCCCACACGCGAATCCGAATACCATTCTCCAGCGCCCGCAATTGTTCGAGCTTTTCCGCCTCTTCCAATGTCCCCGTCGGCAATGCGGTAAGCCGGCTCAACGTCTCGCGGGTGTAGATGTACAGGCCCAAGTGAATGAAATGTAAGCCCGGCACGGCGGCTCGTTTGGGGTCGTCGCGCACCAGTGGAATCGGCGCGCGCGAAAAATACAACGCATACCCGTCGCGGTCCGTGGTGACCTTGACGACGCCGGGATTGTGCAGGTCCTGGTCGGACTCGATCTGCCGTTGCAATGTTCCCATCGGCGCGTGGCTCGCCAGAAACGGTTCCACCAGGTCGGTGATCAGGTCGGGATGGAGCAGAATTTCGTCTCCCTGCAGGTCCACGTAACAGTCGCCGCCTCTGGCCTGCGCGACGGCAGCCACGCGATCCGTCCCGGTCCGATAGGGCTCCGTCATGATGACCACCTTCCCCCCGAATCCCTCGACGGCGGTCTTGATGCGTTCGTCATCCGTGGCGACCAGCACCTCGTCCACCACGCGGCACGCCTTGGCCTGTTCGTACACATGCTGGATCATTGGTTTGCCCAGTAGGTCCACCAGAGGCTTGCCGGGAAACCGCGAAGATCCGTACCGGGCCGGAATGACGACGGTGACCGACCGTTTCACGTCAGCTCTGCCCCAGAGCATCCGTCAGCTGGTCCGCCGTGACAGTGGCGGTGCCGACCATGCCCACGACCACCCCGGCGGCTTGATTCGCGAGCATGGCCGCTTCCCGCATGCTGGCGCCGGTCGATAAGGCCAGGGCCAGCGTCCCGACGACCGTGTCGCCCGCTCCCGTGACGTCGTAGACCTGGCGGGCGCGCGTGGGAATGTGCCAGTGGTCGCCGTGGCTTTGGTATACACTCATACCCCGTTCACCTCTGGTGACGAGTACAGTCTGACATCCCAGTCGCTGGCGAAGGATCATCCCGGCTTTGTTGATCGTCCTGTCATCCTCCCCTTGCACACCGGCGGCCTGGGTGGCCTCGAGATGATTGGGGGTGACGACGGTCACACCTTTGTAATAGCTGAAGTGCTCCACCTTGGGATCGACGATGATGGGAATCTTGCGCTGTCCGGCCAGGCGAGTCAACTCCGTCATCAGCGAGGCCGTCACCACACCCTTCGCATAGTCCGAGACGACCAGGCAGGAAAGCTCTTTCAATCGTGATTCCACGTACCGAAGCATACGACGTTGCAGCAGGCTGGAGAGTTCGTTGCGACGTTCGACGTCGTATCGGACGATCTGCTGGTTGTGGGCGACGACGCGGGACTTCCTTGTGGTCGGCCGGCTCTGATCGATAATGACCCCGCCTCGCCCTTGACGGCGTCCGCCCAATTCCTTCAAGAGCAGTCGTCCGCTCTCGTCCGCGCCGATGACCCCGCAAATATCCGCCTGGCCGCCGAGCGCGAGGATGTTGTTGAACACGTTCGCGGCGCCGCCGAGTTTGAGTGATTCCGATTCGACGTGGACTACCGGTACGGGAGCTTCCGGAGAAATCCGGCTGACCCTGCCCCACACGTAGTGATCCAGGATCAAGTCCCCGATGACCAGCACACTGGCCTGCGGGAAACGCTGGATGTAGGTGGCAAGCGCGGCCTGATCCACCGTCAACTCATCGCTCCCCTGCCCGCTCGTCGCTCCGGCTTGCCCGGACCGCCCTACTGGATGGCTTTTCCTAATCTTTCCCATCGTACCCATTCCGTCCACGATCCTTGGCCGCTCCACGACCAGTAAATGCGAAATGCTTTGCCGCGCACTTTCTCCGTCCGCACATAGCCCCAGAACCGACTGTCGAGACTGTGATCCCGGTTGTCTCCCATGACGAAATACGCGTCCTCCGGCACGGTGACGGGCCCAAAGTTGTCGCGCGGACTGATGTGCCCGTCATGGATGGGTGGGTCAGTATGTTGCGTGAAGGCATGATCGTCGAACGGTGTACCGTTGATGTGCACCACTTTGTTCCGCACCTGGATGGTATCGCCGGGCAATCCGATCACGCGCTTGATGAAGTCCTTGTCTTCATCTTCCGGAAAACGAAACACGATAATGTCGCCGCGTTGGATCGATCCGAAGGGTATAAGCGTGCGTGAGGAATAACAGGTCACCGGCGGGAAGCCCGGCTGAAATTTGCAGTCGGTCGGCCATTGCAATCCATACGACAGCTTGCTGACCAGTATATGATCGCCGACCAGGAGCGTGGGAATCATCGAGCCGGAGGGAATTTTAAACGCCTGCACCACGAAGACGCGGATGGCAAAGGCGAGTAGCATCGCGATGATAATCGCTTCCGCATACTCGCGCAGGATCGATTTGTGTGTCGGCTGTTGGACGACGGCCGCGCGAGGTTCGCCAGCCGTCGGGTCCGAGGGGACGGGGGGCGGAACAGGACTCGTCGAGGCAGGGACGTCATCAGGGCGTGGATTGGGATCGACGCTCATTCCTCGCCCACCTTCAGGATCGCGAGAAACGCCTCTTGCGGCACTTCCACGCGTCCCACCGCCTTCATGCGCTTCTTGCCTTCCTTTTGCTTCTCCCAGAGTTTGCGTTTGCGGGAAATGTCGCCGCCGTAGCATTTGGCCGTGACATTCTTTTTGATGGCGCCGATGGTTTCTCGGGCGATGATCTTGTTGCCGATGGCCGCCTGAATGGCGATTTCGAACATTTGCTTTGGAATCAGTTCCTTCATCTTCTCGGCGACCTGCCGTCCGCGCTGATAGGCCCGTTCCTTGTGGGTAATGAAGGACAAGGCGTCGACCGGCTCGCTGTTGAGCAGAATGTCGAGGCGGACCAGTTCGGATTCTCGATACCCGAGGAGTTCGTAGTCGAGTGACGCATATCCCTGGGTCTTCGACTTCAGCTTGTCGTAAAAATCTAGGATGACTTCATTGAGCGGCAGTTCATAGGTGACGACCACGCGGGTGGGATCCAGGTAGTGAATGCTTCGCTGGATACCGCGCCGCTCCTGACACAATTGCAACAACGCGCCGAGATACCGCTCCGGAGCGATCAGCGTGGCCAGAATGAATGGTTCTTCGAACGACTCGATGGAACTGGGCTCCGGCAGATCCGCCGGGTTGTTGAGCTCCAGCACGTCGCCGCTGGTGGTGAGAATCCGGTAGATGACGGTCGGCGCAGTCGTAATGAGCGTCAGTCCGTACTCACGTTCCAGACGCTCCTGAATGATCTCCATGTGGAGTAGGCCGAGAAACCCGCAACGGAATCCGAACCCGAGCGCCAGTGAGGTTTCCGGCTCATAGATAAACGAGGAATCGTTCAGCCGCAACTTGAGTAAGGCATCGCGCAGGTCTTCGTAGCGAGCAGTATCCGTCGAATAGAGGCCGCAAAAGACCAGCGGCTTCACTTCCTTGTAGCCGGGAAATGGCTGATCAGTCGGTCGCGCGGCGTCGGTGAGCGTATCGCCGATCTTCACGTCGGCCACTTCCTTCATGTTGGCGCAGAGGTAGCCGACCTCACCGGTCAGCAGTTGGGTGCCTTTGGTTCGTTTCGGGGTGAACTGCCCGACTTCCGTCACTTCAAACAGGCGATCGTTCGACATGACCTTGATCTTCATGCCCGGGCGTACGGCGCCGTCGATGATGCGGGTCAACACGATCACGCCCTGATAGTTGTCGAACCAGGAATCAAAAATCAGCGCCTTGAGCGGGCGCGTCGGATCGCCGGACGGAGGCGGAATGCGTTTCACGATCGCCTCGAGCACGTCCGGCACGCCGAGCCCCTCTTTGGCGCTCACCAGCATGGCATCACTCGCGTCCAGGGCCAACACGTCGGAAATCTGCTGCTTCGTCCCCTCCACGTCGGCGCTGGCGAGGTCGATCTTGTTGATGACCGGGATAATCGTGTGGTGGCTGCCCATCGCCAGGTTCACGTTGGCGATCGTTTGCGCCTGCACCCCCTGTGTGGCGTCGACCAGGAGCAGCGAACCTTCGCAGGCCGCGAGACTGCGAGACACTTCGTACGTGAAGTCGACGTGTCCGGGCGTGTCGATCAAATGCAGCGAATAGATTTTCCCGTCCAACGCCTTGTAGCGGATGGCCACGGCGTGCGCTTTGATCGTGATGCCACGCTCACGCTCCAGGTCCATCGCGTCGAGGATCTGCTCCTTCGCTTCCCGGGCGGTGACTGCACCCGTTGCGTCGAGAAGGCGATCGGCGAGGGTCGATTTACCGTGATCGATATGGGCGATGATCGAGAAATTTCGGATGAGACTTTGCAAATCCTGGCTCATGTTCCCCAAAATCGGTTCATTATAGTGACCGCCTCCAAGGTTGTCAAAGAAATCGCCCGCCGGTATAATCCGCGCGCGGCGCGAGGTTTCACGCATCAGACGCGCTCCTGCCGTGTTGTCGTTGTATCACGCTCCGTCATCACATGGCACGATCATCCACACGTCCTCCGCTGGCCGCCTGGGATCACAGGTATCTCTGGCATCCCTTCACGCAGATGCAGGAGTGGGAGGCCGAGGTTCCGCTGATCATCGAGAAGGGCAAAGGCTCCTATCTCATTGATACGGAGGGACGGAAGTATCTCGACGGCACCTCTTCGATTTGGGTCAATCTCCACGGGCACCGGCAGCCGCATCTCGATCGCGCGCTCACGCGGCAGCTTCGACAGATCGCGCATTCGACCTTCCTCGGCCTCACGAACCCGCCGGCCATTCGGCTGGCGCGAGAACTCATTCGCCTTGCCCCGAAAGGCCTGCGGCGAGTGTTCTATTCCGACAACGGCTCGACGGCGGTCGAAGTGGCCCTCAAGATGGCGGTGCAGTACTGGCAACAGATCCAGCCGACGGCCGGACCGAAACAGTCGTTCGCGCATTTGAAAATGGCCTACCACGGCGACACGATCGGTGCGGTCAGCGTAGGCAACATCGAGCTGTTCCATGCGCGATTTAAATCGCTGCTCTTTCCCACGCATCAGGTCGAGCCGCCCTATTGTTACCGCTGTCCGCTGGGCCGGACTTACCCGGCCTGTGATCTGGCCTGCATCGATCCGCTCGAACGCTTACTCAAGACCCGGCATCGCGAGTTGGCCGGCGTGATCATTGAACCGTTGGTGCAGGCGGCAGCCGGGATGATGGTGGCTCCGCACGGGTATCTGGCACGCGTCCGTGAGCTCTGCACGAAGTACCATGTGCTGCTGATCGTCGATGAAGTGGCGACCGGATTTGGACGGACGGGAAAAATGTTCGCGTGCCAACACGAAGGCGTGACTCCGGATCTGATGGCGATCAGCAAGGGATTGACCGGCGGCTATATGCCGCTGGCCGCCACGTTGACTTCGGAGGCCGTGTATCGTGCGTTCCTCGGTCGCTATGACGAATGGAAGACCTTCTTCCATGGGCATAGTTATACGGGCAATCCACTGGGGTGCGCCGTCGCCCTCGCCAACCTGGAGGTCTTTAGACACGAACAGACGCTCGCGCAGGTGCGAAAGAAGTCACGTCTGCTGGCTCTCCTCCTGCGTCCGCTGTCCGGGCTGGCGCACGTGGGCGACATTCGGCAATGTGGCTTCATGGTCGGCATCGAATTGGTGCAGGATCGGCACACGAAAACCCCCTTCCCGTTGGAACGTCGCATCGGGTATCGCGTGGCGCAGGTCTGTCGGCTCCGTGGTCTGTTGCTGCGGCCGCTTGGGAACGTCATCGCTCTGGTGCCTCCCCTCTCGATCAAGCCTCACGAGCTGACGAAGATGGTGGCAATTTTGCACAGCGCGATTCGTGAGACGACCGAGCCTCTCAACTCCACGCCATAAAACTCCGTGTCATTTCCACTGATTTCCGACTGCCGGCCGCCGTTACGACCTGTTCACGATCGAACAGCCTACAGACACGTTTTGTGCACCATCGAAGCCGGGCGGGATGCTGAATATCGAGTGCTACACTTGATTTCATGCTGTGTCACGCCATGGCCTCGTCGGGCATTTTCTCATGAGATCCGGTCGGGTCATCGGGGCGTTCCTGCTGTGTATGTCCCTCCCATTGACGGCACTCGCAGAAGACGGTCAACAGTCAGAACTGCTGCTCCAACGTATTCAATTCAGCGACACCGCGCGCGAATCCGGTAGCGGAGCCATTCCCTTTACGATCGCCTCCCCGGTATTGCACACCTCCTTCCAGGCGACGTCCTTCGCACCGCAGACGAGCTCAACCCGCTTGAAAGATCTGGTGCCGGACTCCGAACGGCCGCAGACCAAGGGGATCGGCGCCAGTTCAACGTGGATGAAGGGGCAGCTGACCGCGGAAGGTGAAGTGGCAAATAATGCGACCAATGACGCGGGCCTGTCCTCCCGGATCGACCGGCGTGATGACGGAGCGACGCGTATGGTACGGATGGCAGTGACCGGTATTAATGGTCCGATGCGGTACGGCATCACGTACCGCTCGGCGGGAAAGGCATTTTTCAATTCTCCGGATCAAACGATGCGCGAGATGTGGGCTGAATGGGGATTGGGCATCGCCAAGCTTCGAAGTTCATCCGGCCAAACCTGGAACAATGTGGATCTGGACCCGAGCCGGCCGCGAATTGAACAGCAGGTCCATCGGATCGGGCTTGCGCTGGTGAAGCCGGCTTGGCCGGAACTCAGTCTGACCTACGCGCGGAGCGCTATGGCCAGTAGTTTCACGCCGGTCGGCACGGGTCGGCAGCGGAGCCAGAGCAACAGCATGGAAGCCGCGCTCGCCTATGCTGGGCTGACTTGGAACGCCAGGCTGTCGTCGAGCTTTATTCAGACCCGCGACGACATGCAGAGTGGCGTGGAGTCGACGACGTTCGCCCAGACCCTCGTCGCGACGTATCGCCCCCTCAACACGCTGACCCTCGCACCCACCTTCAGTTATCGAATGGAAACGCAGCGTTGGTCGGGCGCGAAAATTGAGAGTCCGACGGCGTCGGTGTCGCTGCTCTACAAACAGAGTCAGCGGTTGCTCGTCAGCGCGGCGGGAGGATACACCAGCACCAAGTCCACCGATGGTCTGATCGGAACCGAAAGTATCGTGGGGAGAGGGATGTGCGCCTTCAGTCTGAATCCGATTTACGGTCACCCCACCACGCTGTCGTTGGAAGCGTCTTACAGCAACACCACCAACCGGACGGTGGTCGGCGTCGATAGCGAAGACCTCTCGGGATTAGTTCGAATTCTTGTCGCGGCGTTGTAACCCCTCCCCGTTCCTCGTATGGTTAGGCCCCCTCGGTTGCCGTGGCGTCCTCCGCAAGACGACTGAGGGATGACGGGCTGAGCAGAATGCGCTCTCCCGTGGTCACCCCCTCGCGAATCGTCACTTGGCTATCGGCGATGCTGTCGATGGTGATGGCGCGATCTTCCAGCAAGCCGTTTTCCTTCTGCACCACGATCCATTGTTTCCCGGATCGTTCGAGCACCGCTCGTTTCGGAATGACGATCCTGGGGCGCATGGTATGGCCCGCGATGGTTAATCGAGCGAACATCTCCGGTTTTAAGCGGCGGTCTTTGTTGGGGACGGTCGCACGGATTTTGATGGTTCTGGTTGCCGGGTCCACGACATCGCCGATGACGGCGATCTTTGCTGGAAATTCGATGCCGGGATACGCTTCGACCGTCATCATGGCCATCGCACCGACCCGGATTCCCGACAGGTCATGCTCGTACACATCCGCCACCACTTGTAATCGATCCAGATTCGCGACGGTGAACAGCGGGGTATCCGTCCCCGCTCCGACGATTTGTCCGGGCGTCACCGCGCGCTCCACGACGGTGCCGGTCAGCGGACTGCGCAGCTCGAAGCGGGAAGTGATCTGCTGTTGCGCCAGGGGCTTGCTGAGTTCGGCGGCCGGCACACGCAGGGAGAGCAGCCGCTCCTTGGCCTGTTTGAATTCGGCCCGTTCGCGGTTCAGATCGTGCTCCGCATGTTCGAGATCTTTGCGCGACATGGCCTGGGCGTCGTATAGATCTTTCGTCAATTCATAGTTCCGTTCCGCCAGCCCCAACTCTGAGGTTTTCTCCACATAGGCGGCATAGGCCCGTGCGATGTCGGCGGCGTCGATGACCATCAGCACGTCACCGAATGTTACGGCTTGGCCGAGTTTTGCCCGCACCTCCAGCACGGGCCCCTGGAGAGGTGAGGAAATTTTCGAGTAGCCGTCCTCGGAATAGGTGACGCGAGCGGAAAGGGTCAGGGCCGGAAGCGAGGACGAGGCGTCGACGAGCATGGTCTGGAGGTCAAGCCGGCCACCGGTCGCCTGGGGTGGTGCGACCGGTTTGACGGAAGGCGCCGGCGCATCCGGTTGGGTGCAGGATGCGAGGACAAGTCCCACCAGGAAGAAGGGGACATAGCGAAGGGATTGTTGCATGGTACTCCGTGTGCCTCTCTTGTCTATCGGTCGGTCTCTCGTCCGAACAGAGCCTGCTTCACCGACTGACGACCCGGGGCGCCGGTCCGGTGCGTATTCCTACAGGAATTGCTGAAGGATGTGCACCCTTGCTCGCTGATCCACTCAGGAATCCAGCGAGGGCAGCTACGTTGACAACCCGGCCTGCTACGTTCCAGGGTTATCGGCATCTTCCATGGCGGCCGGGCGTGAGAACAGGGACGCGTGTACGTTACGTCATTACAGCAAAGGCCAGTTCGGCCTGTCAATCGAGGAGAAACGTAGCATGTGGGGCCTCAGGTGGGAGAGACGCGACGCTAATACAGTTCGATCCTCGTGCCGCGTGACAGGTGCAAACGGTCCGACGCCCGGCCTTCCTTCAGGAAGACTTCCACATACCCGTTACTGTTGATGAGGGCGTGGGGGGTGTCGGCAGAGCCCTCTGCGTAGGTTCGGACAAGTCCCTCGATGGTGATGCCGCCCACTCGTATCAACGGCTCGGACCGTTTCGACACTCCTCGGACTTCACGAATGTGGTAGGAGGTGAGGTTGGAGATCACGTTGCCGTATCGATCGATGTAGGTGATCTCCCCTGCCATCACATGTTTGTCCCAACCCGGTTCCGTCATCGGCAGACGTTCGTAATTCGGGACAATCCTGCCGAACGAGCCGACTGGCTGCCCCTTCGTCAGCCAGGCTGCCGCGGGCGCGAAGAGGTCCCGGCCGTCGAAAGTGGCGCCCTCGGAGTCCAAGCGGTACTGCCGATTTTCGATGCGCCGCACCTCGACGCCGGTTTCCTCCTGACACACGTGAGTCAGAATTCCATTGTCGGGTCCGAGAAAGAAATACCGCGACGAGGAGACGAGCAACGGCCGTCTGGTCGTGCCGACGCCCGGGTCGACCACCGCGACATGGATCGTGCCCTCTGGAAAGTAGCGATAACAGGATTTCAGTAGGTACGCAGCATCCGCGACGTCGTGCGGTGTGACATGATGCGTGAGATCGACGATTTGCGCTTGCGGATTGATGTTGAGGATCACGCCCTTCATGCTGGCCACGAAGTAGTCGCGGTCGCCGAAATCCGTGAGCAGTGTGATGAGAGGAACGGTTACCGGCATGGCTCGGGGAAGACCGGCCGTTCGGAGCCGTGCTCCGCCGGAGTCATGAAGGTTAGTGCGGTGGCGAGTGGCGGCATCGCTAAATTTCCTCGAAGCGAATTTCCATCACTTCGTATTCGACGACCTTGGCAGGAGTGTGCACTTCGACGACATCCCCGACCCGCTTGCCGATGAGGGCCCGGCCGACCGGCGACTGCACTGAAATACGGGAGAATTTGAGGTCGGCCTCATCCTGACCCACGAGCGTATATTGTTTCTTGGCCTGCGCCTCCTGTTCGATCAGCACCACGGTGGCGCCGAATACCACGGTTTCACTGGTACGGCCGGCGATGTCGATGATCCGGCAGTCGGCAAGTTTTCCTTTCAACTCCGCCAAGCGTGCCTCGATGAAACCCTGGCGCTCCTTCGCCGCATCGTATTCGGCGTTCTCGCTGAGGTCGCCGTGCGCGCGGGCTTCCGCGATGGCTTCAATCACGCGCGGCCGCTCTACCTTGTGTAGCCGGTCCAGTTCGGCCTTCAGCGCTTCATACCCTTTTCTCGTGATCGGTGTCGGCATATCTTCCCCCGATGACTATTGAAACCGGTACCCCGGGTCGCACGTCGGTCTATCGACACGCACCCAGATAAGACCTCATTCAGCCGGAGGTCGTCCCGGTATCTGTTGACGTATGTCTCTTCGCCCGCGACCGGTTTAGTTCACCCGGTGATACTCCTGCAAGGCCCGAATGGCAAGTCCCTTTTTGAGCAACGCTTCAATTCCCATTACGGCAGCCAGCGCGCCGCGCATCGTGGTGTAGTAGGGTACGCCCTTGTGCAGGGCCTCGCGCCGGATGGAGAGCGAGTCGGTTTGCGCGGACGCCGTCCGCACGGTGTTGACGACCAGGGCGACTTCGCCGTTCTTGATATGGTCGACGATGTGCGGCCGTCCCTCCTGCACCTTGTTGACGATGTCTACCTGCATCCCCTGCTCTGTCAGGTAAGCGGCGGTGCCGGAAGTTGCGGTGATCCGGAACCCCAACGTGACCAAACGTTGGGCGACATCGCAAGCCCCGGCGCGATCCTCGCTTTTTACGCTCAGAAACGCGGTGCCCGATGTGGGGAGGATGGCGCCGGCGCCGGCTTGAGCCTTTACGAAAGCCCAGCCAAAATCGCTGTCGATGCCCATGACTTCCCCGGTGGATTTCATCTCCGGACCGAGGAGGACGTCGACCCCGGCGAACTTTGTGAACGGGAACACGGCTTCCTTCACCGACAGATGGGCCGGCTTTGGGGCGGTCGTGAAATTCAAGTGTTGGAGCGACTTGCCCACCATGACCTTCATGGCGAGTTTGGCCAGGGGAACGCCGATGGCTTTGCTGACAAACGGTACGGTACGTGAACCGCGAGGATTGACCTCCAAAACATAGATGGTCCGATCTTTCACGGCGAACTGTGCGTTCATGAGGCCGATGACTCCCAGTTCCAGCGCCAGCGCGGTCATTTGCCGGCGGATCTCCTCGATCGTGGCGGAGTCCAGTGTGTAGGGAGGCAGGGAACAGGCCGAGTCGCCTGAGTGGACGCCCGCTTCCTCAATATGTTCCATGATGCCCGCCACGACCACGGTCGTACCGTCGGAGATCGCGTCGGCGTCGATTTCGATGGCATCGCGCAAATACTTATCGATCAGCACCGGATGTTGTGGCGAGGCCTTGACCGCGGAATGCATATAGTGCAACAGGCCGGCTTCGTCGTAGACGATCTGCATCGAGCGTCCGCCGAGGACGTAAGAGGGACGCACCATGACCGGATAGGTAATGGCGGCCGCGATGTTCAATGCTTCCTCGACGGAATGCGCCATACCGCTTTCCGCCTGACGCAGGCCGAGTTTGTCGAGCAACTCCCGGAAGCGGGCGCGGTCCTCCGCGCGATCGATGGCATCCGGGCTGGTTCCCAGAATGTTGACCCCCGCGCGCGACAGGGAAAGGGCAAGCTTCAACGGCGTTTGTCCGCCGAATTGCAGCACCACCCCCATGGGCTGTTCGCGTTCCACGATGTTCAGCACATCCTCCTCCGTGAGCGGTTCGAAGTAGAGCCGGTCGGAGGTGTCATAGTCGGTGCTGACCGTTTCAGGGTTGCAGTTGACCATGATGGTTTCGATCTGTTCTTCGCGCAACGCCATGGCGGCATGCACGCAACAATAGTCGAACTCGATCCCCTGCCCGATTCGGTTCGGCCCGCCGCCGAGAATCACGACTTTCTTTCTGTCGGTCGGCCGCGCTTCGCATTCCTGTTCATAGGTCGAGTAGAGGTAGGGCGTGTGCGCTTCGAACTCTGCGGCGCAAGTGTCGACGCGTTTGTACGTCGCGCCGTGGGGAGCGGGCCCCCGGCCCAGCGCCGATCGCCAGCCTCGGACGGTGGCTTGCGACACGCCGAGGAGTTGTGCCAACCGCTCGTCGGCAAACCCCAATTGTTTCGCCTCGAGGAGGAGCTCAGGCCGGAGGCCGGCTGCGCCAAGGTGTGCCCGTTCCGCGACGATGTTCGGCTCAAACGCAATGATCTCGCGAATCTGTTCGAGGAACCAGGGATCGATTTTTGTCAGGGCAAACAGTTCCTGATTGGTCATGCCCAGCCGCATGCCGTCGGCCAGCCGCCAGATCCGGTCCGGAAGCGGGGTGCGCACGGCCTTGCGGACCTGTTCCGCCGCCTCTTCCCGATCGAGCGAGGGCGGCACGCCGAGGTCCAACCCCATCTTCGAGCTGAATCCAAATTGATCCACTTCCATCGATCGGATGGCCTTTTGCAGCGACTCCTTGAACGTCCGCCCGATGGCCATGACTTCGCCGACCGATTTCATTTGTGTGGTCAGGGTCGGATCAGCGCCGGGAAATTTCTGGAACGCGAAACGCGGAATTTTTACCACGACGTAATCGATCGTCGGTTCGAAGGAGGCTTTCGTCACCCCCGTGATATCATTGGTGATCTCATCCAGCGTGTATCCGACGGCCAACTTGGCCGCAATTTTCGCGATGGGAAAGCCCGTCGCTTTCGACGCCAGGGCTGAACTTCGGGAGACCCGCGGGTTCATTTCAATGACGACCATCTCACCATTAGTCGGGTTCATGCCGAACTGAATATTCGATCCGCCGGTATCGACGCCGATCTCACGGATGATGCGCACCGCTGCGTCACGCATCAGTTGATATTCCTTGTCGGTGAGGGTCAGCGCCGGCGCTACGGTGATGCTGTCGCCGGTATGCACACCCATCGGATCCAGGTTTTCGATCGAACAGATGATGACCACATTGTCCTTCAGGTCGCGCATCACCTCGAGCTCGAACTCTTTCCAGCCGATGACGGACTGCTCGATAAGCACCTGGCGAACCGGACTCATCGACAGCCCCCATTCCACCTGGGTGCGGAACTCCTCGATATTGTAAGCGATGTTTCCGCCCGTTCCGCCCATAGTAAAGGAAGGCCGTACGATTGCGGGAAACTGAATGCGTTTAACCTGTTCTTCTGCTTCCCACAAAGACGTAGCCACGCCGCTGTCCGGCACGCGTAGGCCGATTTTCCACATGGCCTGCCGAAACGCATCGCGATCTTCGGCTTTGTGAATGGCCTCGATCGAGGCGCCGATCAGCCGGACGTTGTATTTTTCGAGGACTCCCCGTTTGGCCAACCCGATGGCTGTGTTCAATGCGGTCTGCCCGCCCATGGTCGGCAGGAGTGCGTCAGGACGTTCGCATTCGATCACCTTTTCCACCGCGTCCAGGGTAATCGGCTCGATGTAGGTCCGGTCGGCAAAATCCGGGTCGGTCATGATCGTAGCGGGATTGCTGTTGATCAGGATGACGCGGTAGCCCTCTTCTTTGAGGGCCTTGCAGGCCTGCGTACCGGAGTAGTCGAATTCACAGGCCTGCCCGATCACGATGGGGCCCGAGCCGATCAAGAGTATGGAGCGAATGTCTGTCCGTCGTGGCACAATTGACCTCGAATCAAGAAGTTAGCCGGTCGGCAGCGGCGCCTCGGGCATGGGTCCCACCGGAGGCCGGTAGGGTTGGATCGGACCGGACGGGATTGCCGGGGCCTTTCCAGCGGGATGATAGTATTTCATGGCGTCCGGGATCCAGGCCTCGATCTGGTTGATGCGGGTGACATCAGACGGGTGTGTCGAGAGAAATTCCGGGATTGCCTGCTGGGAACGAAAGCAGAGTTTGTTGATCATGGCGCGTGGACAGCCGCTCATCCGTTCCCAGAACGCGACGGCCTCACGCGGGTCGTAGCCGGCTTCGGCCATCAATCGCAGGCCGATCAAATCCGCTTCCGATTCCTGCCGTCGGTTGAAGGGCAGGGACACGCCGACGCCGTACACGGTCATGGCTGCCATGGCTGCATCCGGTCTACCCGCGGCCGCACCGGCGCCCAAGGCCGCCAGTTGGCCGATCTGTTCCAGCACGCTTCGACTCATCCGCTCCGCTCCGTGGCGCTGCAAGGCATGCGCGACTTCATGTCCCATGACAGTCGCGAGCCCGTCTTCGGTCTTCGTCACTTTCAGAATGCCGGTGAACACGGCGACCTTGCCTCCGGGAAGGGCGAACGCGTTGATCGTGCGGTCGTCCTGAATGACGGCGAATTCCCACTGATACTCGGGCTTATTCGCGGCCTTCGCAATACGGTTTCCCACCCGGTGCACCATTTCGGTGAGCTCCGGGTTGTCGCTCAAGGGTGCTTGTCGGAGCACTTCTCGAAACGCCGAAAGGCCCATCGCCATTTCTTTTTCTTCCGAAATGTAGATGAACTGCTCGCGCGCGGTTCCGGGTGCCCGCTGGCAGCCGGCGAGTGATTGCAACAGTCCGCCTGTCCCGCCCAACAGTGCCGCGGTCGAGAGGACAGAGGCGGCGCGTGCGCCAAGCGCCAATAACCCTCGGCGCCCCATCGGGCTGTTCAAGAAGATCTCGATTGAATGTCGGTCGGACGGTTCCATCACGTCTCCTCCATTCAATCAACACTAGGTGCGGGATGCAACTCACCGCTTCAGGGCATCCAGAGATACATGAATTGCGGAGACCCGCTCCTCACGACCGACAGCAGGTCGATATTCGCCAAATTCGCCAGGCTTGGGGACGGCGCGACCAATCTCGAGTAGACATTATTCTGGTATTCCCCCGGTCGTCGGTACGTGACGACTCGGGCTTCGGTCAGGCCGGCTTTCTTTTTCACCGACTCAATCGCGTCGTCGAGGTAGCCGACCTCGTCGACCAGCCCGGCGGCTTTGGCTTGCTCGCCCGAATAAATGCGGCCGTCAGCCAGCTTCTTGATCGTCTCGGCGTTCAAGTTCGGGCGACCATCTTGCACGACCTGGAGGAAGCGCTGGTAAAAGCCGTCGATGACGCCCTGGAAAATCGCGCGTTCTTCCGGGAGCATCGCCCGGAACGGCGAGCCCATATCCTTGCGCGGTCCGGAGGTGACGGCGTTGGTCTCCACCCCGACCTTCTCGAGCAGCCCTCTGGCATTGACAGTCAACATGATGACACCGATGCTGCCGGTGACGGTCGAGGGATGAGCGAAGACGGAGTCGGTTGCGGCCGCGATGTAGTATCCGCCCGAGGCTCCCACATCCATGATCGAGGCGACAATCGGAATCTTCCGGCCGGCTTTGAAGCGTTTCAGCTCGTGATAGATGATATCGGAGGCCGTCACCGTGCCACCCGGACTATTGATCCGGAGGACCACGGCTTTGATGTGCTCATCCTTCGCGGCCTTCTCGAGCTCCTCCTTCACGGTCGCCAGCATGCCCGGCGAGGAATAAAACCCGTCTTTGTTTTCGGAGCTGATCACGCCCGATACATCCATCAAGAGAACCTTGTCTTTGCCCGTTCCGCTGACCTTGTATTCTTCGAGGGCGCCGGGGCCAGGGGGCAAGTTGATCGTGACACAGGCTGCCTGCATCAGCGCCAGAGCAAGTACGACAAGACCGGTCGAAAGCTGCCTGGTACTAACCATGGTGTGTCTCCATCATTGCGGCAAATTGTTCGAACAGATAGGCGGAATCATGCGGACCGGGCGACGCTTCAGGGTGATATTGCACCGAAAAGACCGGACAATCCAGGCACATCATGCCTTCGACCGATCCGTCGTTCAAACTGGTATGACTGAGTTGTACCCGTCCGAACGGCGTCTCCACGACCGGCAGGCCATCCCCTGCGCTCGGCGCGTCGGCAGGAAACCGCACGGCGAAATTATGGTTCTGGGAGGTGATTTCCACTTTCCTCGTCCGCAGGTCGATGACCGGATGATTGGCGCCATGATGTCCGAATTTCAGTTTGTAGGTGGAAAACCCCAGCGCCAGGCCCAGCAGTTGATGGCCCAGGCAAATGCCGAAAATCGGCACCCGACCGATCAACTCGCGCAGGGCCGTCATGGCATAGGGCACCCCTTCGGGATCGCCGGGACCGTTGGAGAGGAAGATGCCGTGGGGATTGAGGGCGAGCACCTCGCTCGCCGGCGTCGAGGCCGGTACGACTGTGACCTCGCACCCGACGTCGACCAGACGCCGGAGGATGTTCTGCTTCACGCCGAAGTCATAGGCCACCACCCGCCAGGTGTATCGCGGGGGCTGGGCGGCGCCGGACGAGGGCAGCACGATCTTCGGCGCCCAGTTGCCCGTGCCTTCCGACCAGGCATACCGTCGATCGCAGGTGACGGTCGCCGCCAGATCGCGCCCGATGATGCTGGGAGCCTGACGGGCCTTGTCCACCAATCGGCGCGGGTCCAGGTCGACATGAGAAATCACGCCCTGTTGCGCTCCCCGCTCTCGCAAGTGCCTGGTGAGCGCCCGGGTGTCAATGCCCTCAATGGCGACGATCTTTGCCGTCTCCAAATACTCTTGCAGCGTCGCCTTGCCGCGCCAGTTACTCGCCAGCCGGCTGGACTCCTTGACCACGAACCCTTCAGCCCAAACTCTCGTCGATTCGACGTCTTCCGGCGTGACCCCGTAGTTGCCGATGTGCGGCGCCGTCATGGTCACGATTTGCCCACGATACGACGGATCGGTCAGCACTTCCTGATAGCCGGTCATGGCCGTGTTGAAGACCACTTCGCCGCCGGTCTCCCCTTCCGCACCCAAGGCGCGTCCTTCGAAGACGGTTCCGTCGGCGAGCGCCAGAATCGCTTTGTTCACGCTCACTCCTTACCGAGAGATCCAGGATCGCACGCGGACGGTCAGCAGCGCGATTCCGAGTCCCACATTGACGATATACAAAACCCGCACCGGTTTATGCAGCTGAAAGAATGCCTCGAACGCCGCTTTCCTTGCCTCGTCTCCTTTGGAGGCAAAAGCCTGGGCTTGCAGGGCTGCCGCCTGAGGATGCAGCACAAACGTGGTCACGCCCGCCGTCAGCAACATGGCGCCGAGCAGAAGCCATTCGGTGCGCGTGATTTTTTCCTCCGCCAGCCCTTTTTGATACAACCAGGCTCGCCAGAGAATACCTGTGATCAGGATCGCGGCAGAGCCGAGGACCAGCCGGTTGTATCCGTCGAACGCGCGGGTCAAAAAGAACCCGCCGGTATCCTGGCCGCCGAACGTGTTGAACACGGCGGGGATCACGGCCGCCACGAGCACCAGGAGCCCGCCGATCCAGACGGCCAGGGCCAGCAACTCACAGGTAATACAGGCGATCAATCCTTGGCGCACCGTCGTCGATTCCTACGCCTGTTTCCCGGGACGATCCAGTTCGTACACCACCCGGCCCGAGACGATCGTCGTCGTGACGCTCCCCTTGACCTTCCAGCCTGCGAAGGGCGTATTGCGACTCTTGGAACGAAACTGCGAGGGATCGACGTGCCACTCGTGGTTGGCATCGACAATGGCCACATCCGCCGGCGCGCCGACGGCCAACGTGCCGGCGTTGAGACTGAACGCCTTGGCGGGTGCCGTCGAGAGCTTGTCCACTGCGGATTCCAGCGTCATCACCCCTTCTTCGACCAGGGCCAGCGTCAGCGGCAAAGCGGTTTCGAGTCCGACGATGCCGAACGGAGCTTCGGTAAACTCCTGCTGTTTCTCCTGCGTTGCATGGGGGGCATGGTCGGTCGCAATGACGTCGATCGTCCCGTCGCGCAGACCGTCTTTGATCGCCTGCACATCCAGATTCGTCCGCAGCGGCGGATTCATTTTCGCGTGGGTGTTGTACCCTCGCGTGGTTTCCTCCGTGAGGGTAAAGTGGTGAGGGCACGCTTCCGCCGTGACCTTGAGGCCGCGCGCCTTGGCTTCGCGCACCATACGGACCGACCCTGCCGTGCTGATGTGAGCCAGATGCAGCCGCGCCCCGGTCAGCTCTGCGAGCGAGACGTTCCGGGCGACCATGACATCTTCCGCCGCCGAGGGAATGCCTGGCAGGCCGAGTTCGGTCGAGATGACCCCTTCGTTCATGCAGCCGCCCTCCGACAGATGCAGATCTTCGCAATGGTCCACCACCGGTACGTCGAATGCGCGGGCATATTCCATCGCCCGCCGCATGACGAGACTGTTCATGACAGGCTTTCCGTCGTCGGAAATCGCCACGCACCCGGCCCGGCGCAGGTCGCCGATTTCGGCCAGCTCCTTGCCCTCGGACCGTTTCGTGATCGCACCGATCGGATACAGGCGGGCGGTCCCCGCAGCCTTCGCGCGTTCCAGCATAAACTCGGTGACTGCCTGGTTGTCGTTCACCGGGTTGGTATTGGGCATCGCGCAGACGCTGGTGAATCCGCCGGCGACGGCCGCGTCCGTGCCGGACTGAATGGTTTCCTTGTACTCAAATCCCGGTTCACGAAAGTGTACATGGAGGTCGACGAAACCGGGAACGACCAGCCGGCCTGCTGCAGGGATCACCGTCGCACCGGCCGGGACGGCGAGTTTCGGCCCGACCGCCGCGATGGTACCGTTTTCAATCAGGACATCCGCGACGCCGTTGACGCGTCCGGGATCGATGACGTGACCGCCTTGAATCAAAAGTGTCATTGTTCACTCATACCATGAAAAGTGTAAATCGACGTCGAAGCTGACGACGTTGCCTACCTCACCCCGCTCCGGACATGAGATACAAAATGCCCATTCGCACCGCGACACCGTTGGCGACTTGATCGAGGATCACGGACGACAGACTGTCCGCCACGTCCGGTGCGATTTCCACACCCCGATTGATGGGCCCCGGATGCATGACGATCGCGCCGGGTTCGGCCAGCTTCACCCGATCGCCGGTCAATCCGTACTGCCGCGCATACTCACGGATGGTCGGAAACAAGGCCCGACCCTGCCGTTCCAGTTGCAAGCGCAACATCATGATCACATGCACGTCGCGCAACCCCTCGTCGAGGTTATGATAGACCTGCACGCCCAGTTGGCTGATGTGCAGCGGGATCATGGTGGGCGGGCCCACGACCCGCACCTCCGCCCCGAGTTTTGTGAGGGCGAAGATGTTCGAGCGGGCCACGCGGCTGTGCGCGACGTCGCCGACGATTGCCACGCGAAGGCCGGCGAACCCCATGCCTCGGCCGCGAATGGTATACAAATCCAGCAGCGCTTGGGTCGGATGTTCATGCCACCCGTCTCCGGCATTGATGACGGACGATTTCACGCCACGCGCCAGCGTCTCGGCCGCGCCGGCTGAGGAATGTCGCAGGACGATGATGTCCGCCTGCATCGCTTCGATATTCCGCGCCGTGTCCAGGAGCGTCTCCCCTTTGACGACGCTGCTGGAGGACGGAGAAAAATTGATGACATCGGCGCTGAGTCGTTTCGCTGCGAGTTCAAATGAGGTTCTGGTTCTCGTGCTCGGCTCGAAAAAGAGGTTGACCACGGTCTTGCCGCGCAGCGCCGGCACCTTCTTGATTTCCCGCCCCGACACTTCCTTAAAGGAGTCCGCCGTGTCCAGGATCAAGGAGATGTCGTCTGCTGACAGATGGGTCAGGCTGAGCAGGTCTTTCCGTTTGAGCCCCACGACAATGTCTCCGGTTACGCCCTGAGGATGACCACGCGGTCTTCTTCCCCGTTTTCTTCGAGGTGGACCTCGATGGCCTCGTCGCGCGAGGTGGGAATGTTTTTGCCGATATAATTCGCCTTGATGGGCAACTGCCGGTGGCCGCGATCGACCAGCACCGCCAATTGAATCTCCGCCGGTCGTCCCAAATCGATCAATCCATCCATGGCGGCTCTGATGGTCCGGCCGGTGAAGAGCACATCGTCGACCAGCACCACTTTCAGATCGGAAATTTTGAAAGGCACGGAGGTGGTTCGGAGAATCGGTTGATCTTTCCGCAACGAGAGGTCGTCCCGGTAGAGGGTGATGTCGAGTTCGCCGATCGGGATCTGCGTGCCTTCGATATCGTGGATGCGGCGGACGAGGCGATGGGCCAGGTGTACGCCTCCGGTTCGAATGCCCACCAGCGCGAGATCCTGAATGCCCTTGTTACGCTCCAAAATCTCGTGGGCGATGCGGGTCACCGCACGGGCGATATCGCCGGCATCCATGACCACTCGCTCCTGGCGTTTGTCTGAAGTCTGTTCGGTCGTCATCGGGAGCCGATCTGCCGGAGGCATAAAAAAACCTTCCCACCGGCTTGGATGAGAAGGTGCAGGTTATCGGACGGCTTGGTGCCGGGTGGCGTCATCATGAACTCCTTACCCACCTCACAGGATGAGCGTTAAAGGCGTGGTGATCTTAACGAGTTGCCCCCACCGTGTCAAGAATGTCGGTGGGTGTGGAGGCTGTCGCAGGCGGATCCCTTCATTGACTCCCTGCATGCCATTTGTTAGCTTCGTGCCCTTGAGAGCCGCTCGCTCTCTCCACAGTCACCAGAATCATCAGCTCCCATCGTGAAAGGATCGCGCATGACTTCCTCGTCTGGTTCCGCCGCATCGCCTGATCTCGTGACCGCCTTGACCAATAAAGCGACACATCTGCGTATCGAGAGCGTCAAGGCGACCAGTGAGGCTGGGAGTGGACACCCCTCCAGCTGTTGCTCCGCCGCAGATATTCTGGCGGTGTTGTTCTTTTCGGTGATGCGATACGACCCCAAGAATCCGAAGGCTCCCAACAGCGATCGCTTTGTCCTGTCAAAAGGCCATGCGGCGCCGCTCTTGTATGCGGCCTGGGCCGAGGCCGGTCTCTTTCCCAAATCTGAATTATTGAAGTTGCGCACGTTGGGGTCTGATCTCGAAGGCCATCCGACTCCCCGGCTCCCGTTCGTCGATATGGCCACCGGGTCGCTGGGGCAGGGGTTGCCGGCCGGGGTCGGTCTTGCTTTCAATGCAAAATCGATCGACAAGACCGACTATCGCACCTACGTATTGATGGGCGACGGCGAATCCGTCGAAGGCTCGGTGTGGGAAGCGGCGGAGGTGGCCCGGTATGCGGGGTTGGACAATCTCTGCGCGATCGTCGATGTGAACCGCCTGGGGCAAAGCGATCCGACCATGCTGCAACACGATATGGACGCGTACCGCGCCCGATGGGCTGGCTTCGGCTGGAATGCGATCGTCGTGGATGGGCATGACATCGGCGCGCTCCTGGCGGCGTTCGACGAGGCGGCTCGAACCAAGGGCCGGCCGACCGTGTTGCTGGCGAAGACGTTCAAAGGGCGCGGTATCTCGTTTATAGAGAACCATCCCGAATGGCACGGCAAACCGTTGAAGAAGGGCGAAGAAACTCAGAAGGCGGTGGATGAACTGGCACGGCAGCTCAAGTCCGTGTCTGTAGAGCCACAGATCAAGGCGCCGTCCGCGCTCAAGGCTGCCGCCCCCACCAAGGGCTCGATGGCTCCGGCCCCATACAAAGTCGGCGACTCCGCCGCCACGCGGGAAGCGTTCGGTGCGGCGCTCCTGGCCTTGGGGGAAGCCAACTCGCAAGTAGTGGCCCTCGATGCGGACGTGAAAAATTCTACCTATAGCGACAAATTCGGAAAGCGGTTTCCTGATCGATTCCTCGAAAACTTCATTGCCGAGCAGAACATGCTGGGCGCGGCGGCCGGGGTGGCGGCTTGCGGGAAAATTCCCTTCGTGGCGACCTTCGCCGCCTTCTTCACCAGGGCCTATGACTTCATTCGTATGGCGGCGATCAGTCAATCGAACATCAAACTCGTCGGCACCCATGTCGGTGTCAGCATCGGCGAAGACGGCCCGTCCCAGATGGGATTGGAAGATCTGGCCATGATGTCGGCTCAGCCCGGCGTCACCGTGCTGTACCCGTCGGACGCCATGTCGATGTATAAACTGGTAGAATCAGCCGCGAGCCACAAAGGGATGGTCTATCTTCGTGCCGGCCGGCCTAAGACGCCGGTGATCTACGGCACCGAGGAGACATTCCCGATCGGCGGCTCCAAAGTCCTCCGGCAGAGCGAGGCCGATCGGTTGACCATTGTCGCGGCGGGTGTCACGCTCTTCGAGGCGTTGAAGGCCCACGACCAATTAAAGGCGGCGGGCATCCCGACACGGGTTGTGGATCTCTACAGCATCGTGCCGGTGGATCAAGCGACCTTGATCGAGTGTGCGCGTGCGACCGGCGGACGATTCCTGACCGTCGAAGATCATTATGCGCATGGGGGCCTCGGCGATGCCGTGCTGAACGCCTTGGCGTCGGAAGGCGTGCGGGCTCGCAAGTTGGCGGTTCGTGACATTCCGCGCAGCGGCAAGCCTGAGGAACTGGTCGATCATTTCGGAATTGGAGTACGCTCGATTGTCGAAGCGGCCAAAGAAATCGCCAACACTGCCAACCGTTGAACGGTCCGATCCTGGCGCGCATGCCGGGTTGAGTCAGATTCCCCTCCTCCAGATTCTCAGCGCCCAGGATCGCCGAAAGGTCCTGGGCGAACTGACTGAGACCCGCTATGGAAAAGGACAATATATTTTCCGGGAGGGCGATCCAACCCAGTATTTCCACATCCTCAAGGAAGGGACGGTCAAGTGCGTGAAGTCCTCTCCCGGCGGGAGGGAATGCACGCTCAAAGTGCTGCTCCCCGGTGACCTCTTCTGTTGCGATGCGGCGACCTTCGACGGTGCCTACCATCCTGGCACGGCTCAACCCATGGGCGATGTCAGCGTGCTGCGGATGAAGAAAGAGTCCTATTTCGAGATCTTGCGACAAAACCCGGCCGCCGCGATGGAGGTGATACGACATCTCGGCAACCGTTTACACGAAGCACAGGAAAAGGCCAAGGTTCTCGCGTTGGATCGTGCGGATCAACGTCTGGCTTCCCTACTCGTTGATCTGGCCGAGCGGACCGGCGTGGCGGAGCCGGATGGCATTAAACTGGCTGTGCGGCTCACCCGAGAGGACATGGCCGATATGGTGGGGATTACGACCGAGACCGCCATCCGCATCATGGCGCGATTTAAGAAAGACCGTCTGGTGTCCGGGACCGCTGCCCAGCTTATTATCCGCAACCTTCCCAAGCTCAAACTCCTCGCGTCCTCCTAAGGGGGCTCCTCTCAATAACGCAGACATTTTGCAAAATATGACATTTGTCATATTTTGCTGGCCTGCTCTGGCGTAAAGTGCGACAGTCGATCATCCATCGAGCGCTCCGAAGGATACCGATTGATCGACGTGAAACTTCTGGCAGCGCTGATTTAATCATAGGAGGCAGGCATGCAAGAGCAAACATGGCAGCACAACCACGGACGCCGTCGGTGCAAGGCGGCATCGCTATTGGGTGTGACGCTCGCATTGGTGGCCGGGATGGCGGTATCTGTTCAGGCGAAGACCCATGACATTCAGATGACGGCGGTGGAGACGGATATCGTCATCGACGGCGGCGGGGAGAAGTACGCGGCTTGGACGTTCAACGGGCAGATGCCGGGGCCGGTCGTGCGTGTGATGGAAGGAGACACCGTCAACTTCACCCTGATGAATCCGGCCACCAACAAATATCCGCATGCCATGGATTTTCATGCGGCGGAAATCGATTTTCTCAAGAATTATCGAGCGGTGAATGCCGGTGAAATTATCAGCTACACGTTCATCGCCAAGAAGCCGGGCGTCTTCTTTTACCATTGCGGAGCGCCCCCGATGATTCAGCATGTCGCGCGCGGCATGTTCGGTGCGATCATTGTGGAGCCGAAGGATGCCAAGGTGTGGCCGAAGGCGGATCGTGAGTACGTGCTGGTGCAGTCCGAATACTTCAAAAATCCAGACGATGTGCAGGCCATGTTCGATCGCAAGTACGACGGCATGATGTTCAACGGCGGCATCTTTAAGTACCACCCGTTTGTCACCGGCGGCGGGAAGCTCGATGCCAAGCCAGGTGAGCGCGTGCGCATCTATTTCGTCAATGCAGGCCCGAACGAGTTCTCGTCGTTCCACCCGATCGGCGAGATTTGGGACAACGTCTATGAGAGCGGCAATCCCGCCAACAACCTGAAGGGTGTGCAGACCTATGTGGTGGGACCGGGCAGTGCGGCGACCTTCGATGTGGTTGTGGAGTCCGCCGGTGCCTACCCGCTTGTGACCCACTCGCTGACGGGCGCGTTGCGCGGAGCGATCGCGGTGCTGTTGGCAGGACCGGATGCGAAACCGGCGCCGCTGATGCCGATGGTACCCTGGGTGTTGCCGGCCTCGAAGACTGAGACTGCGCCGCCGACAGGTCACTGACCGTCGCGAGGGCCGGCTGTCCCTGCGGAGCGCCGGCCCTCCTTTGGGAGATAACAAACCGTGATCCATACAGATGTTCGACGTTCATGGTTTCTGGGAGACGCCAATGCGGAATCCTGGGACGATACGGTTCTTCCTCTTCCTGATGAGTGGATACCTCGCAGTTCCGGCCGCTGCCGAAACCGTTCAGGAGCGCGTGGCCCTTTTCTTGTCGGGACCAGACTGTGCCGCTCAATACCCGGCCATCGACGCGGCACTGACCGGGATTTCAGGCGTCACCCGGGTGGATTCGACCAGCGTCCCTGATCATATGTTGGTGGATCTGCTTCGCGGATCGGTTGCCCCGGAGGAGCTTCCGGCGACCGCGCGTCGTGCGCTGTCCGAGGGCCTGTACTGTGAGGTCGACATCATGAAGTCCTGTATTTCGGCCGGTCCTCCCCCGCCACGACAGTGACCGGGCTTGCAATACATCGGCTATTCAGGGAGACTTCCCCCGCACAGCCCGCGAGCGACCATGCCTGTGACCGGAGCCCGGCGAACAATCGGCAGAGTCTTGGCCCGCTGCCTGACGGCGGCGGCGAGTGCCTGTCTGCTGTCCGCCGTTTCCGTGGGCGCCCAGGAGGCGGTGCTCGAATTCCCCATCCGTCCGTTCAATGTCGATGTCATGTTGCGCCAGCAGACCTTTGCTCCGGACGACCGTGAAATCGGCGTCCAGCTGGGGATCACGGCATTGCGGTACGGCAATGTGGAAGTGCGGACGATCTACCAATTCTTCAGTATCCATACCCACGAGTTCAGCACCGACCAACATTCGCTGTTTCTCAATCCTCGCTGGAACAACTTCATCGACATCCTGGACTTTCCCAAACACAAACCGATCAGCCGCATGATCCGCCACGTGCTGTTCGGACCGCTGGAGGACCGGGCAGTGCCCTACATCGGGATGCTGGCCGGAGGTGTCTTGCCTGGCCCGGGAAATCATGCGCCCGGGCATTTGATCGGTGGCCAGGTGGGGGTGCGGTTTCCAGTCGCGCAAAGTCTCTCGGTCGATGTCAGCGTGCAATACAGTCAATACGGTGTGGATTTCGAAGGCGAGGCGGGACAAGCGCAGCAATGGGTCTTTCTCACGGGGGTGCGATTTTAATGAGGCAGGGACGACGTCGAGTGATGTGGATGGCCTTGCTCAGCCTTCTGCTGCCGGGCTGCGGCCTCCTCATCGACGCAGTTGAACAGGTTTGGCCCGTGACCGGCAACCGGGTCGATATGATCTGTGAGCGTGAACGGGTCCAAGTCGGGTTGACGATGGAGCCGTTTCGACCGTTCGTCTTTCCCACCATCTGGACCGATGAAGGCGCCAGGGTTACAGGTCTCGATGTCGAACTGATCAAGGCGATGACCGAAGAACTTTCTCATCGCTGTGGTCGCCCGATCACTCCGGTGCTTCATCTGGTGCGGTTCCGCGACCTCTTCAGGCTGCTCAACGAGGGACATTTGGATTGGTTCGTCTCGGCGGTGGCCACCAATACGCCGGCACCGAGCCGCGCGGGGGTGGCCTATTCCCTGCCCTACTTTTACGGCGGCGGCATCAGTGGGATCACGAGGAGCTCCGCCGTGATCGATCGTGTGCAGGCGAATGTCAGGGAGCAAACGCTCCATCCCGCCGCCGACCGGTTGGCCGCCACCAGTCATGCCTTGGACGGGCTGACGATTGCCGTACAGGGTGACACGAGCGCCTACTATTACGCCCAGGCGAATGTGAGTGCCGATCGCTTGCTGGTCTGTGATTCGCTCCCGGCGGCCTTTGAACATGCCGACGCGCAGACCGAGCCGCGCATCGACGTGATCCTTGGCGCACAACCGGTGCTCGAGTACATGGTGAAACGAGTCCGTAGGGACTGGACGCCGTTGACTCGCGATACCGGCCTGCCGCTCTTCCTGACCAAAGCCGACTACGGGGTCGTCGTGGCGGAAGACAGTTACCGACTCCGATGGCTCCTGAACGACCTGCTGTTGAAGCTGGACGAATCAGGCCGGCTTCGGGAGATGCGGGCGCGGTGGCTCGACGAGGACTATGCCTTTCCACGGCGCGCCTCGTTGGAAGGACTCCCCTTCGATGTGGAGAAAATGGCGGCCCACTATATCCAGGGAACCTGTCGTCTCAACCCGTTGCAGTGAGGCGTGAGAGAGGAGCATGGCATGAACAGTCGTGTGACGGTGAAGGGCGTGGTGCTCGTGGCATTCGTCCTGCTTCACGCGCCGCTGACCTGGGCGGTCGAGCGAGCAGAGGTGGAAGAAACTGCGCGGCTCTTAGCAAAACTGTTGGAGTCGGGACGCGCCGTGATCGAGCGGAACCAACCGTTGATCGACGATCCCCATAAGGGGGACAAAGGATTGACGCCGGAATTGTTTGAAGCTGAGCTGGTCCGGGAATTTCGGGCCAAGTCCGGCATCGACCTGAGCGCGTTGCCGACGGCGCCGGTCTCGGTGGTCCTTCCTCCGCTCGCCAAGGAACTGCTGCCCGCGTTGGTGCAGGCCAGTCGCGAAGTCGTGCGGGATGCTCAGGTCGTCATCAATCAGCGCGGGATCGGATACAAGAATTTCATTCCGGCGACCTGGGGCAGCCAAGCCTCGGCACGGTTTTCCAAATCGGCGCACATTCGACTCAAGCAGACGGCGCTCGACGCGCGGAATCCGAAAAACGAACCTGATGAATACGAGGCGTCCGTGCTGAGGTGGCTGGCCGCCAGGCCGCGCGCCGAAGCCTACGTCAGCGAGTTGACTGAAGAGGGCCAGACCCTGCGCGTGGTGATGCCGATTTACTACGCCAAGGACTGTCTCGCCTGCCATGGTGAACCGAGGGGGGTGCTGGATATTTCAGGCTATCCCAGGGAGGGCCACAAGGAAGGGGATCTTGCCGGAGCAATCACGGTGACCGCGCCGCTGAGCAACCGCTGATCGCTCGGGGCTCTGATTGCTGATCGGCGATTGAGTGAATCGTCGCCTCAGAGATTCGGCGCGACGAAGACGAGCACCCTCAGCCGTTGTGCAGTATGGTTCTTCACGCCATGTTCTTCCCCTGCCGGGGCCATTGTCCCCTGCCCTGGTCCCAATACCTGCTTGTCCGATCCGACCTGAAAGGTACCTTCACCCTCCAGCACGATGTAGACCTTATCCTGCTCTCCGTGGATGTGTCCCTTCTGTTCCTGCCCCGGCTCAAAACAGTACACGTCGCAAAAAAAACGGGACGTTTCGAACAGATTGTTCTTCTGCATCTTCTCAGGACTGAACTGCTGAATAGTTGAAAGGGCAATCACCTTCATGTCGTGAGCTCCGCGGGTCAGGTTGAGGGTTCTGTGTGACGTGACTGTAACCGAGTCACGATGCGGTCGACTGAAATCAAATGCCTGGACAGTCCCAGATCCTGCGCGGGAATGCCCATGGCCAGGCCGAGCAGTTGCGGGAGGTGAAGTATCGGCAGGTTGAGCGCCGTCTGGACCGCCCGTCCCGCCCGTTCCTGGTAAATGTCGAGGCTCATGTGGCACAGGGGGCAAGGTGTCACCATAAAGTCGGCGCCGTGGTCCCGGGCATCCTTCATGTTGGTGCCGGCCATGGCGACGGCGATGGCTTCTTTCTCCAGGATGATGGGGAACCCGCAACATTTGGTCCGCCCCGCATAGGCCACCGGTTCGCCTCCGACGGCGCGAATGATCTTTTCGAGCGAGGTGGGGTTCTCAGGATCGTCGAAGCCCAGCTCCCACGAGGGGCGCAGCATGTAGCAGCCGTAAAAGGGGGCAATGCGAAAATCATGAAACGGCGAAACCACAGTGCCGGTGAGCCGGCTGAGGCCGAGATCGCGTACGGCGATCCAGAGGAGATGCTTGACCTGAACGGTACCACTATAGGTGATGCCGTCCTGTGCCAGGATTTTATTCACCCGTTCAAGTGTGGCCGGTTCCTGTTTGAACCGCCGGTTGGCCGCGCTCATGACCCCTTGGCAGGTGCCGCAGATGGTCATCACGTCCAGCCCTAGACGTTCCGCTTGGGCGAAGGTGCGGGCATTCAGTGCGAGGGCCAGATCAGGGTCGGCTTCCCCGATCACTCCGGCTCCGCAGCAGGAGGAGGCGGCCAGTTCGACGACCTCGATTCCCAGGCGGTCGACGATGGCCATGGTAGATTGATAGAGTTCTGGGGTGGCGCCCTTGGCGGCGCAACCGGGATAGAGGGCAAATTTTAATGGCATAGGTCTCGTCGCAGTTCTGTCCGGACTGTGCGCGTCACCATAGCCGATTTTCCCCCTCGATGAACAGTGTCGGACCGAAGGAGTCCGGCCGACGGGAGGGCGGCCGCGTCACGCCGGTCGCGGTTACGGAAGTTTCGACACTGTCTCCTGGTAGCTTTTCTTCAAATCGTCGAGGGTCCTGTTCAGGTTTTCTTTCAGTTTACTCCAGCCTGCGCTGGTGGACTGGCTCACGTCATCGAGCTGCTTGCGTGCCTCGTTTTTCTTGCGTTCGAGATCCTGCAGCGCCTTGTGCATTTCTGATCGGGCTTCCACCGAGGCGGCGCCGGTCTTCTTTTGCAGTTCGGCGATCTTGCCCTGGATTTCGGTCAGCTCGGCCTGAAAGGTCTTTTGAAACGCCTCTTTTTGCTGCAGCGTATATTGTTTGGTGGACTCGACCGCCTCCTTGGTGTCCCGCAGGACCTTGTCCGTTGTGGACGGTTGCGGCGGGTCCGCGGCGGCAAGCGCTTCCGTACCGACCATCACCGGCGATAGTCCCACGAGAGACCAGCAGAGCAGGGCGCTGCCCGCCATCACCAGGATGGTACTACCGGAATGCCTTGATCGCCCCCCCTGGGCACGGGCCGGAGGCGAATTCGTCAATGCATGTGGCATGTTCTCTGCCCTTCCCCCGTTCCAGGGGTGGTTAAGGTTTTCGGCATGAAGAGCCGAAAAGGATCTACAGCAATGATCATCCCGCAACCTTGACCGGTGGTAAAAGACCTATGAGCGGTGCACTTCCTCAAGCAACACCCCCCGTTCCTACCGATCCGTTGGAGCAACTCCTGATCGAGCGCATTCGCAAGGGCGCGATCGAATTGCCGCTCTTGCCGCAGGTTGCGTCACGGATTCTGGCCATGGTCTACGATCCCGATGCAGAGGCGGCCAAACTTGCCGCCTTGATTCACCAGGACCAGGCCTTGGCCGCCCATGTGATCCGGATCGCCAATTCTCCGGCCTATATGACCCGTAATCCGGTCGTGTCGCTTCAACATGCCGTATCCATGCTGGGTATGAACCTGATGTCCGAGCTCGCGTTCTCCGCGTCCATCAAAGGCAGCGCCTTCAAAGTGCCGGGATGGGATGATGAAGTCAAGGGGCTCTGGCACTATTCCCTCGCCAGCGGCGCCTACGCCAAGGAAATTGCACGCATGCGGCGCTTCAATGTGGAGAGCGCGTACCTCTGCGGCCTCCTGCACGGCATCGGCCGCCCCGTCGTCCTGCAAACCCTGGTCGCTCTGTCCAAGGAGCAAGGCACGACCCTCAGCAAAGAGCTGATGCATCAATTGTTGGACGGTTATTACATCCAGGTGGGACTCCTGGTCGCGGACGATTGGGGCTTGCCGCCGCCGGTCGTGGAATCCATCGGATTTCATGTGGATTACAATTATGCCAAAACCGCCAAGCAGGAATGTATGACCACCTGTCTTGCCGGTCGCCTGGCCAAACATTTTCTCGATCCGGAAGCCTTGGATGAGGCCACCTTGCGGGAGCATGTCGTCTTCGCGGACCTGAACCTCTATCCCAAAGATGTCGATGCGTTACTGGCGCACAAGGAAAAGGTGCAAGCCGTCGTAGAGGCGATGCCGTTATGATGACTGCCAGCGCCTATGACATCGTGGTGGTCGGGAGCGGACCAGCCGGCCAAAAGGCCGCCATTCAGGGCGCCAAGGCCGGCAAGAAGGTCGTGCTGATCGAGCAGGAGCAGGGTATCGGCGGCAATTGTGTGTACCGTGGCACCATTCCCAGCAAGACGCTGCGGGAGACAGCGCTGCAGTTCGAGCGCCTTAAACGGTCGAACGACGTGTTCGAGGGCCGACTCCGGCTTGACCTGCCCATGACCGTGCTCTTGCATCGCCTGGACGAGGTGGTGAAGGCCCATGAATGTTATATGGCCGATCAACTGGCTCGCAACGGCGTCACCTATTGGCATGGCCGTGCGCGGCTCGTGTCGCCGCATGAAGTGCAATTGGAAACGGTGGATGGTGCCTCGCAGACCCTTCTCGCCGAAATCATTGTCTTGGCGACGGGATCGCGTCCCTGCTCGATTCCCGAGGCACCGGTCGATCATGAACACGTGTTGGACAGCGACTCTATTCTGTCGATGATCTACTTGCCTCGTTCGCTGACGGTGCTGGGCAGTGGGCCCATTGCCTGTGAGTATGCCTCGACGTTCGCGCTGCTCGGTGTGGAGGTGACGCTGATCGATCGAGCCAAAAGTCCCTTGCCGTTTATGGATCCGGAGATCGTCTCGGTGTTCCAGCGGGGGCTGGAACGCCAGGGCGGACGGTTTTACCTCGGCCAGACCATCACAGAAGTGGCCTGGGACGGCGTTGCTTCCGTTGTCGCACGGTTGGCCAACGGCATGCTGGTGAAGAGTGAAAAAATGTTGGTGGCGCTCGGACGTCAACCGAACATCGAGGAGCTGAACCTTGAGGCTGCGGGATTGTCGTTGGACGAGAAGGGGCTGCTGCCGGTGAACGACCATGGGCAGACGGTGGTTCCGCACATCTATGCGGCCGGTGACATGTTGGGCCGTCCTCCGGCCTTGGCCTCACAGGCGATGGAAGACGGGCGGCGCGCCGTCAGTCAGGCGCTCGGTCTACCCGTCGGAGAGTCTGCCAACCAGGTCCCTATCGGCATCTACACTATTCCTGAAATTGCCTCCATCGGGCTCGATGAGGAACAGGCCGGGGTCCGCTATCGCGGACCGCTCGTGGGGCGCGCCCCGTTCACGGAAATCGCCAAGGGGCAGATCACGGGTGCCTGTGACGGCTTGCTGAAGCTTGTCGCCGATCCTTTAGGGGAGCGTCTGCTGGGTGTGCAGATCGTCGGAGAACACGCCACCGAGCTGATCCATCTCGGCCAAATGGCCCTACAGGACGGGGCAAAAATCGATCGGCTCATCGACACCATTTTCGGCTTCCCTACGTTCGCCGAAGCGTACCGCGTCGCTGCCTTGGATATTTTGGGGCAACGCCGTAAACGACAGGAGCAGGCCAACGCGGCCTAACGTTCCGTTCATCCTTGCCTCTCCCCTCCCGCTTTGACCCACAGGCCTCATCTGCGCTACTCTCCGGGTCGGCCGGTCGTCCGATCCACTGGAGGGTTCGCGCATGAACCGTGAGGAGCGACGCCGCGACGAAAAATTGCATGGCAAGCAGGCGAAACAGGCAGCGGCTGAGTCGGCCTTTCTGCGTGACGCGCAAGTGCATCACCAGGCCGGCCGCCTGGATGAAGCAGAGCGCGGCTATCGCCTTCTGCTTCAACAGCGTCCCTCGTACGCTGATGCCCTTCATGGCTTAGGCCTTCTCCTGTACCGGCGGGGCAATCTCAACGAAGCGCTGTCCCGGCTTGCCGAGGCCCGCGCCGCCGACGCCCGCAATCCGGTCTATTGTTTCAATCACGGCGTCGTCCTGCAGCGAGCCGGACTGTTGGCTGAGGCAGTCGAAGCCTACGGCCGGGCCATCCAACTCAATCCACGTTACATCGAACCTCGCACCAACCTCGGCAATGCCTACAAAGAGTTGCATCGGCTGCCCGACGCGCAGACGACCTATGAAGAGGTCCTCCGGCTCAATCCCAATCATGCCGAGGCGCATAACAATCTTGGCGTGGTGCTGAAAGAACAGGGGCGTCTTGACGCGGCGGCCGAGGCCTATCGGCGAGCCATCGTGCTGAAGCCGAACCATGCCGAGGCCCACAACAATCTTGGGCTGGTCCTCCTGGAGCAGGGACAAACCGACGAGGCCATCCGCAGTTTTGAACGGGCCCTGCAGGCCCATCCAGGCTACGGCACCGCACTCTACAACCTGGGGATCGCCTGGATTTGGCGGGAAGATATGTCGCGGGCCTTGCGCTGTTTTACCGAAACGGCTCAGGCGAAACATGCGCATGGGCGAGCGGTTACCGACACTTCGGTCTTCCGTTCCCGGCTCAAGCATGACGCCGAGCAGGTCGCCTATCTCTTTGAGCGTGGCCTCCTGGGAGCAAGCTGGCGTGTCTACCAGGACGCGCTCACCCGCTTGCTGACACAGGTGGAGCCGGCGCCTGGTGCGGCCACAGGAAACCGCGTCCCGGTCTCCCCTGCCGATCTCCAGTCGATCGCCCCCTCCTTTAACCGACTGCTGTACGTCGCGTCCTGTGACACCATCGCGGAAGGAGCCTTGGCGTCGGATCTGGACACGGCCGCGATAGAGGCGCGGTATCTGGGGACGCAGCCGGAGGTCACGCATATCGACGGGCTGTTGTCGGAGGAGGCGCTGCGGCGACTGCGGGAGTTCTGCCGGATGTCGACGATTTGGAAGAAGGACTACGAGAACGGCTATATCGGGGCGTTTCTGGGCGATGGATTTGCCTCTCCCCTGCTTCTGCAAATTGCGGAGGAACTCCGCCGACGCCTTCCGCGCATCTTCGGCGCGCACCGCCTGACGCAGGCCTGGGCGTTCAAGCACGACAGCGCCAGGCGCGGGTTAAACATTCATGCCGATGCGGCGGCCGTGAACGTCAATTTCTGGATCACCCCCGACGAGGCGAATCTCGATCCGCAGAGCGGTGGACTGGTGGTCTGGGACAAGGAGGCGCCGCGGGACTGGGACTTCAAGACGTACAACAGCGACAGCGCGCGTGGCAGGATCTATGACTGGCTGAAGGCGCAGGGCGCCCGCGAGATCACCATCCCCTACCGGGCGAACCGGGCGGTGCTGTTCAACTCAGATCTGTTTCACGAAACCGACGACATTGCCTTTCAGGAAGGCTTCACCAACCGGCGGATCAACATCACGCTGCTGTACGGGCATCGGCATCGCCCCTGAGCAGTTTCTCGAAATCTTCCGCGCAGACCGGGCGGCTGAACAGGTATCCCTGCACCTCGTCGCACCCTTCTTCCCGTAACCGCGCCAGTTGCCCTTCCGTCTCCACGCCTTCCGCGAGCACCGAAAGATTCAAGCTGTGCGCCATGGCGATGATGGCCCGCGTGATCTTCACGTTGTTTTCGTTCGTCAGCAGGTCCCGTACGAAGGATTGATCGATTTTCAGGCGGCTCAGCGGGAACCGTTGCAGATAACTCAGCGACGAGTAGCCGGTGCCGAAGTCGTCGATCGACAGGCGGACCCCCATCGTCCGCAGGCCTTCCAGCATCGTCACCGAGGCTTCGACGTCCCGCATGGCAATGGACTCCGTCAACTCGAGTTCGAGTTGCGACGGATTCAAGCCGGAGTCCCGCAATGCGTCGGACACGGTTGCGGGCAGCGTGCGCCCGTGAAACAGCGAGTTGGAGACGTTGGCCGAGATGGAGATCGCAGGAAGCCCGGCCGTTTCCCAGGCCTTGACCTGGCGGCAGGCTTCGCGGAGCACCCATTCATCCATAGAACGAATCAGGCCGGTGTCGATCGCGGCATTCAAGAACACGCCGGGGGGGACCAGGCCGCGTTTGGGATGTTTCCAGCGCACCAATGCTTCGGCGCCGAGAATCTTCCTGGAGTGGATGTTGAGTTTCGGCTGGTAAAAGACGACGAATTCTTCCCGCTCCAACGCGCGGCGGAGTTCGTTCTCCAGGTCCAGCCGTTCGGCCGCGGCGGCGTTGAGTCCGGATGAATAGAACTGGCAATTATTCCGGCCCTGCTCCTTCGCATGGTACATGGCCGTGTCGGCGTTCTTCAGCAACGCTTCGACTGTGGACCCGTCCGACGGATAGATCGAAATGCCGATACTGGCCGAAATAAAAATTTCATGCCCTTCGATGATGAACGGGTGGGCCAACGATTCCAGAATGCGCCGGGCGACCCGGCCCGCGTCTTCGGGTTGCGGCAGCGCGGTCAGGAGAATCGTGAACTCGTCGCCGCCGAGTCGCGCCAGCGCATGAGTCGGCTCCTGGTCGGCATGCCGGCTGACCGAATCGCTCTGCCGGACCGATTCGCTTAACCGTTCCGCAACGCGCGTAAGGAGCAGATCGCCCACCGTGTGGCCGAGCGTGTCGTTGATGATCTTAAAGCGATCCAAGTCGATGAAGAGGGTCGCCAGATGTTGGTCGTGCCGTGCGGCGTAGGAGAGGGCATTCGACAATCGGTCTTTGAACAAGACCCGGTTGGCCAAGCCCGTCAAGCTGTCGTAATAGGCCAGTTGATGAATGGCGCGTTCCGCCTGCTTGCGTTCGGTGATGTCCTGGGCCGTGCCGATGACCGTCACCTCCTCCACTTCCTCCTCCCGCACGGCCTCGGCCTGGAGATGGATAATGAAGTCGGTGCCGTTCGGGAGGACGATCCGGTGATCGATGTCGCAGGGGGTCTGTTGCGCGACCAGCTTTTGCAGTGCGCCGGTCACCAGCGGACGGTCGTCTGGATGCACGAGATTCAAAAAGGCTTCGAAGGTTCCGGTGAAATCCTGCGGGCGCACGCCGACCAAGCGACAGAGTTCGTTCGACATGGCGAAGCGATTGGTTTTGGGGTTCCAATCCCAGTTGCCGATGCGGGCGATGCGTTGCGCCAGCTCCAGCCGGGATTCGCTCCGGATCAATGCATGCAGGACATTGTTGGTGCGGAGCATGTAGCGGACGTGATGGCACAGGATCGTGGCATTGACCGGTTTTGTGATGAAGTCGGTGGCGCCGTGCTGATAGGCCTGGGCAATGGAATTCACATCGTCCAAGCCGGTGAGAATCAAAATCGGGACGCGTTTGCCGCGCGGCAGCGAGCGAATCCGGGAACAGGTCAGGTAACCGTCGATCTCCGGCATCATGATGTCGAGAATCACGAGATCGGACGGTTCCACCTCAAACTTGGTCAAGGCGTCCTTGCCGCCGGTGGCTTCCACGACTACCATGCCGGCCGGCTCCAGTGCGTTCTTGACGAATAAACGTGTCAGCGGGTCGTCGTCGGCAACAAGAATGGTCGGACGGGCTTGGCTCATAATTTCAGTCTCACTGGAACATACAGATGGTGTCGCCTATCGGCATAGCCAGAACCATTCATGACCGCCCGCTCCGTTGTCCGATCCTCTCGCCCGGCGAGGCGCGTCTCGTTCGGCGGCCCGGCCGCCTCACCGGCTCGGCGGCGCGCACAGATGTGGCGCTCTTTCGTCATCGCGCCATGTGCCCTCGAGGGTGCGCCAGTACGCCTCTGTCAGCCTCACGTGCGAGACGCCCCGGCGGACTTCGGTTTCACACGCCACGCGAAAGCCGTCATGAATCATCCGGGCTAGTCGGGCTGACGGTCTCGGCTGAAGGACCGTGGAGGAAGCGGAAGGGCGCCCCTTCCATACACTCGCACCAGACTATCAAAGTTTTGAGGAAGTACCAGAGAATTAGCAGTTGTTGAGGTGGTATCTGCCAAGGAATCTCCCAGGGCCGACCGGCACTCACCGGACCTACGGCTTCCCGTAGGCCCGTTACGCGATACCGCTCTGGCTCGGTGTGTCGATACCCGCATCGAGCGGGCGGGGCAACTGCTCCTGAGCCTCGATGAGGATGCGGCCGAGGAGTTTCCGAACCCGGCTCATGAGTCCGCCCATCGTGAGGATCAACAGCGTAAACAGGACCAGCAGCAGCGGAACGACGACTAGGGCGACATCGAGGGCCAGGTCGTCCTCCGAGCGCGGGGCGGCGGCGTCCGGTGGCGCGGCGACGGCAAGTCTGATCCACCCAGCAATCCGGTTGTCCCGACGGATCGGCTCGACCACAATGACCGCCGGACGCCCCTTCTCCATGCCGGACGTGATGACGCTGCTCTGGCTCTTGCGCGCGTTCAGCCACGCCGCATCTTGGAGCTGCGTGCCGACGGCGGCGGGATTGCCTGCGGCCACGACCACGTTGTCTTCGGTGATGACGGTGGACGATAACAGATTGGCTTGTTGCGCATGTTGTTCCAGCGTCTGCTGGATTGCGGCGAGGCTGTCCCCGCCCAACGATTCAACGAACCAGGCCAGGGTTCTGGCCGTGGCGTGAGCGCTGCGCTCCGTCGTAATGACGGCCGTGGCGTTACGCTGGGCGACCAGCGAGCGGTCATGTCCCGCCAGCAGGACGTAGAGTGCCGCGGCGCAGAACCCTGAGACGAGCAGGCTGATTACGAGTGCCGGAAGCCAGGTGCGAGGCAATCTCGATGCGGAAACGGGCGCGTCGGCCATGATGTGTCCTCCTCGACAGGAAAGTGCGACTGGGTGTCGTAACCATTTATGGGGCGTCGGTGCGTTCGTAGGGTTGCCGGGTGAGCTCCTTCACAATGGCTTGCAGGCGAACCCATGCGTCCGGTTCCAGGGTCACGAATTCGAGCCCGATGCGTCCATTGCGGCACCAGCGCACGACGGCCTGCTGGACCGTCAATGGCGCCGCGTCAGGCGACTGATGTATGCGCACGGTGAGGGTGGTACCGGGATGCACCGCGGCCTGCGTGACGATGCCGCAGCCGCGCAAGGACAAATCGACGACGTCGCCCTCCCCGTCCACCCGGTTCACCGACGAGAAGGAGCTCTGAAACCGGACGGAAACCCGCTGGTGTCGGCGTTGGTCCATGATGACGTGGGTTGAAGCGACAGACGACGAATACTGATCCGTGTCGGCAAACCTGCGCCCTGTCGACGCCGTCGCCTGCAGGCAGCACAGGGAGTCTGTCCGAGTAATGATGCCGTTCTGCTGCGACGAAGGATGACTCGGACAGGCTGCTAGCCCTTTATATTGCCGATTGGTTTCAGTTCCGCCACTTTTTTTGTGATTCCCGCGCGGTCAACCGTGTCGACCACGTCGGAAATATTCTTGTAGGCCAACCCGGCTTCTTCGGCGAGCCCGGACAGGGACACCGCCTTCACTAGAATCCCGTGTTGTTTCATGTCGCGGAGCAGTTGTTCGCCGCGCACGATGCGTTTGGCTTGCGCGCGCGACATGGTGCGGCCGGACCCGTGCATCGTCGACCCGAAGGTATCGTGCATGGCGCGTTCGGTGCCGACCAGCAGGTAGGAGCCGGTTTCCATGGAGCCGCCGCAGATGACCGGCTGCCCGATGTGGCGATAACAGGCCGGCAGCTCAGGGCTACCGGGGCCGAATGCTCTGGTGGCGCCCTTGCGATGCACCAACCACTGCCCGTCCCGGTAGCGCTCCACCTTGGCAATGTTGTGCGCCACATCGTAGATCAGGTGCATGCCGAGCGCATGCGGGGTGGACTCGAAGACGGCGGCGAAGGCCTCGCGGATTTGATGCGTGATGACCTGGCGGTTGGCGAATGCCGTGTTGGCGGCGCAGTTCATGGCGCCGAAGTACTCCTGTCCCTCCGGCGAGCGAAAGGGCGCGCAGGCGAGTTGCTGATCCTTGACGGAGATCCCGTAGCGGCGCATCGCCTTTTCAAAGACTTTGAGATAGTCGCTGGCCACTTGATGCCCGAAGCCGCGCGACCCGCAATGGACCATCACCACAACTTGATCGCGACCGGTCAAACCCATCGCCGCGGCCGTCTCCCGATCGAAGATGCCCTTGTCAGACAGCACCTGCACCTCTAAGTAGTGGTTGCCTGATCCTAGGGTCCCGAGTTGATTGATACCACGTTCGATGGCGTAATCCGTGACGTGTGCCGGGTCGGCGCCTTCGAGGCAGCCCCGCTCTTCGATCCGATCCAAGTCCTCTTCCCAGCCGTAGCCCTTGGCAATACACCACCCCGCGCCCTTGCGCATGACCTCGCGAAACTCGCGCCGATTGAGGTTGACGAACCCGCGTGAGCCGACACCTGCCGGAACGCGGCGAAACAATTCCGTCATCAGCAGCTCGAGTTTCGGCCGGACGTCGGATTGCGTCAGGTCCGTGCGGATCAGCCGCATGCCGCAGTTGATGTCATACCCGACCCCGCCCGGAGAGATAATCCCTTCCTCCGGATCGAAGGCCGCGACCCCGCCGATGGGAAAGCCGTAGCCCCAATGGCCGTCGGGCATACAGAGCGCATAGCGGTGAATGCCGGGCAGGCAGGCCACATTCGTGACCTGGTCGAAGACCCCGCGATCCATGGACCTGAGAATGGCCGGACTCGCATAGATTCTCGCGGGGACCAGCATGCCCGTCTTCTCAGAGGGCGGAATTTCCCAGAGGTAGTCGTCGATGCGATCGACCTGCATGTCGGTGTTGAGCGTCATGGATTTCCCTCGTTGGTCGGTCCCGGTGGCGTCACAGGACTCGCAGATTCACACGTCCAACACGACCCTGGCTGTCCAGGTGTTACCGTCTTGTGCGACTGAGTAGAGATGTTTGGTCACGCCCTTGACGTCGGAGCGAAGCTCCTGCCTGGCTGGATCGACCGGCGCGCCCGTCACGTCGGCGTGCAGTTGCCAGGCCGAGCCATCGGGCTTGTGCGCCAACGTCAGTGAGACTCGGTGGAATACGACCCCGTCCGCATCTTTGAGATACACCAATCGACCTAACCATTCGAACAGCAAGGTTTCGATGTCCGGCTCGGACAGGTCCAGGGTGCGGCGCCAGGTTGGTGTCACGGTGGCCGGGTCGGCCAGACTGTGCAGGAGCGCCTCGGTGGCGGCTTCGAAGAGCGCCGACAGGGAGTCGCCCTCGGCCTCGAAGGCCATGTCGGCCATCGCAATGTCGTCGAGGAATCGAAACGTCCCCGACATGGGCGTCAGCCGAGACCGGCGCGGCGGCGCGCGGCGGAGAAGATCGCCCGGACCTGCTCGATTCCGGGGATGGTATGGCCGAACGGCATCGGCACCTTGCCCTTGAAAAACATGCGCACACCTAAGGGCAGGACGTGCAGCACCCGTTGCAGATTGAGACCGACGACTTTCAGCGGCATCAGCGCCTCGTTCAACCGCCCTTCCTGACGGACGAGGTCGACGAAGCCGGTGATGTGGCGGGCGCCTTCCGCGTCGGTCAACCCGTGCCGGATTGACGAGCGGCGCAAGCGGATGATGGCTTCCATCGGCTGCACATCTTTGGGGCACACCTGCACGCACATGTTGCACCGCGCGCAATCCCAGATGCCGTCGGACTCCTGGAGCGCCGAGAGCCGGACTTGCTTGGCGTCGGCCGGTTCGCGCGGGTCTGCGACAAATCGTGCCGCCTTTGCCAGCGCCGCCGGGCCGAGAAATCCCTTCGACACTTCATGCGAGGTGCAGGCGGCCACACAGGCGCCGCACATGATGCAGGCATCCACGTTGTGGAACTGGTAGGTCTCCGGCAGCAACCGCAATTGCCCCGATGGTCCGTAGCGCTTCGTGGGATGGGTGATCGGCGTCAGCCACGGTGTGACCGCCCGGATCTTCTCCCAGAAGGGCCTCATGTCGACGACCAGGTCCTTGATCAACGGAAGATTGGGTAAGGGCTCGATCGTGATTTTTCCGTGCCGTTCCAGTTCCTTGCGGACGGAGGTACGGCAGGCCAGTTTCTGCGTGCCGTTGATCTGCATGGCGCAGGAGCCACAAATGGCGGAGCGGCAGGAATAGCGAAGCGCCAAGCAGCCGTCCACCTCGTTCTTGATGCGGATCAGCGCCTCCAGCACGGTCAGGCCTCGCCCGATGTCGAGACGATATTCTTCCTGGTGCGGGTGCCGGTCGGTTTCGGGATTGAAGCGCTGGATGGTGAAGGTCAGGCGCATAACAACGTGGAGTGCGAATCGAGGTGTGAGTGTTGAGTGCTGAGTCTTGAGTTCGCGACTGAACACTCACCACTCAAAACTACAAACTGTTTCACTGACGTTGACCACTCACAACTACACACGAACGGATGTGATCGTTTACCCGAGCTCGAACACTTTCGGATAGTTCGTGAGGTTGCGGCAGCCGTCCTTGGTGACGAGCACCATGTCTTCGATCCGTACGGCGCCCAGCCCTGGATAATAGAGACCTGGTTCCACCGTGACGACGTGCCCTTCCTGAAGTAAGGAGCCGGTCCGGCTGATGCGCGGCGCCTCATGGATATCCAAGCCGACGCCATGGCCGGTGCCATGAAAGTAGCCCTGCATGCGGCCGTTGACCAGGCCGGTCTTGTAACCCGCTTTTTCAAACCGATCGCAGATGCCTCGATGGATCACCGCGCCGTCGGCGCCGTCGCGAATCTTGGTGATGGCTTCTTCCTGGGCGTCTTTCACCGTCTGGTACAGCTTCGTCAATTCCGGCGAGGGCCGTCCACGCACCACCGTGCGCGACATGTCGGCGAAGTAGCGGGAATCGGCCGAGCGCGGGAACACGTCGAAGATAATGCTGCGATGTGCCGGCAAGGGGCCGCTGCCTTCGTCGTGCGGATCACAGGCCTGCTCCCCGCCTGCCACGATGGTATGTTGCGCCACGCAGTCACATTCCATCAGCGCGACGTTGATCAGTTTCTTGACCCGCTCCGAGGTCAGCGCTTCGCCGTCCAACCAGAGCACATTGTCGCGGATGTCGGCGCGGCGGAGACCCGCATGTGCCGCAGCCACCGCGGTTTCGGTCGCCCGTTGCGCCGCTTCGATGTGGCGGACTTCTTCATCCGATTTCACCACGCGGCGCTCGTAAAACGGTTCACGTTTCGTGCGGAGCCGATAGCCCAGTTCCTGAAGCCGTTGTGCATGGAGAAATGGAAACGTCGGGGGCACCAGGATGTCTCCCAGTCCTGCGTCCTGCAGCACGAGATGGATCACATCGATATTGCCGGGATCTTTCACGCCCAGGGATGTTGCGCGCCGTTCCAACTCGGAATAGGACAACACGCGATCGACCGTGGCCTGGTGTCGCGCACGGTCGACTTCCAGGTCGCTCATGATCATCAGCCGCTCGCCTTTCACCTCCAGATAGATGAATGGATCGGGCGCGATGAACTTGGTCGCATAATAGAGATTCGAGTCCGTTTCGCTGGCGGCGATGAAGAGAGTCGCGCTAGGGCCTGGAGTCTGGTTGTGCTCGGTGGATTGGCTCATGAGGTCGAGACGATGATATCAGTGGGATGCTAACACGCGGTCCGGAGGTGGTCAAGGCGTGACGAGTCCCCGCGCCGGAGGTTGCGGCACGTCGACCGGCGGCGGCACGGCGGGCGGTGTTTGAATTTCTAACGCCGGGTCGAAGAGCGGTTCTTTTTCTTCCTGCGGCGAGAGAATGTCGATCGGCAGCATGACCGTGTTCTTCAACAGGTCGAACGCGAGTTGGGCGACGCCGGTGAGTCCGGTGGTGAAGGACTTCATCGGCAGGTAGGTCACCTCCGGATCGTCGATGGACCCCTTGACCTGGAACAGGGCCGTGGCCAGCCCTTTTCGGTCCCCGGCCATCAGGCGCCCGAAGAGCGGAATGGATTTCAAGAACTGCGAATAGGAGCCGAACGGACTTACGGCCCAGATCATGTCGAGCTGGTCGGTGGGCATGTCATAACTGCCGACCGCGGAGATCTTCAGCACCGGGCTGTCCAGGATGATGTTCTGTGTTTTCACCAGGCCGTTCTGCACCGTCAGGGTGGCGCTGGCCCGGTTGTACTGCAAACCTTCCTTCTCCAGATCGACTTTCCCTTGCAACACGGCCGGCAGGTTCAGGATGGAGAGAATCTTCCAGATCGCGCGTTTCTCAGTCTTGAGGATGCGCCCGTCCTGCAGTACGAGTTCAACCTTTCCATTCAGTGTGGGCAGCAGGCCGTGTGGATTGCGTCCGTGCCCGCGCAGCGCGCCGGTGAGTTTCATGTCGCCGGTCACCGGCTGATCGTTGGCGCCGAGGAGCGGGAGCAAGGCCTCGACGGGAATGCCGGTCATGCGTACCGAGGCTTCCGTTTCTGCAGGCTCACCCTTCGGCAGACGCACCACCATTCGCCCTGCCGCATGGCCCGTGCCCGATTGTGTGACAATCCGATCCAGGTCCAACATGCCGTCTTGAATGGTGAGCCGCCCTGAAAGTCCGCCGAACCGGAGATGTTTATACAGGCCCTTTTCAATCGTGGCAGTGGCGCTCACCTGGCTGGTCGAGGCCAGCGCCTCCAAAAATTCCCGGATCGGCGATCGGTGGCCCTTCGGGATGAGCAGGTCGAGATCCATCTGGGCCGACTCGATCTTCACCGCAATGACCGGCTTCGTCGTCCAGTTTTTTAATGCGCCGGACAGACTCACGTCGCTGTCCTTGATGCGGAACGACAACTGTTTGATGTCGGCGATGTTTTTCGAGAACTTCAAGCGTAGATAGAGGTCTTCGACCGAGCCATCCACACCCTTCAATGTCATCAAGCCGTTGGTCAGGGCCAACCAGCCGGATGTGCGCCAATTCCTCCACTGGGCATCCGACCCCTTCACATCCATGGACACTTCGAGGTTGCCGGCTTCAAAGCCGCTGCGGTACACCCATTCCGGCAGGCTGGACACCGACACGGTGCCCGTGGCCAACGACGCGTCGATGGAAAACTGGTCGCCCAGAATGATGCGGCCCTTCAATGGCAATCGCAACGGCGGGACCACGAGTTCGAGCCGTGAGATCACCAAACCGATGCCTTTGACGGCGTCGGCGTCGAGCTCCAGGGAGGCCGGTGAGCCATAAGGCTTTTCACCCAGCGTCGGGAGCACGAGCTTCGCGTCGTTCAGGCCGATCTCCCCTCGCAGATGCGGGGCGCCTGACGGGCCGGACAGCTGCATCTTGGCGCTGACCGTGCCGTAGAGCAGGTCGTCGGGAAAGGTGCCGGCCGAGAGCATCTGGCGCAGTTGAGTGGCGTTTCCTTTTGCGCGAATCACAAAATCCTGGAAGACGCTGGGTGTGCCGCCGCCGATCATCCCGTTGAATTGGAGTTGCGCCTCTCCCACATTGGCCGTGACCTGATCGAACTGCGCGCCGCCGGTTTGTGAAAAGATGATCCGCCCTTGCATAGCCGTCAGCCGTTGCGGCAGCGAGGGATTCAGGAGGCTGACTTGCTCGGTCAGGACCTCTCCGCCCGCGAAGGTGATGCCGTCCGGTTTGTCCAGCGGGCCGACGAGGCGGAACGTCGGATGAGTCTGCCCTTCGATCTCGCGCGATTGCGCAAGCAGCGAGGTGAGTTTGTCAGCGCGGATGGTCTTGGTGAGAAATTTCACCAGATCGGCCGCCGACATGTCGCCGCCGATGTCCAATTCCATCCAGGGCCCCTCATCCAAGAACGAGACTACGGCCTTTCCGTCGGTAATTTTCAGGTTGCCGTACGCACCGCTCAATTTGCCGACACGGATGCGTCCCGGTTCCACCGACACGATAGCCGACAGATCCTGGGTCGGCACGAGGTCGTTTCCAATTAACGCTGTTCCCTTTTCGATCTGGAAATCCCCCGTCAGGGAGAGTTGGGGGCTGGGCGCGGTTGCGCCGGTCAAGGTGGCGGACAGGATCTCCACCGTGCCGCCCAGTTGGCGTCGTTCGACCAGCGCCGGCAGTTGCGGGTGGACCCACTGGGCCGGGATCCGCGCAAAGAGTTGGCGAAGGTCGATCGAGGGCGCGGCGAAGGTGATGGAGAACGTCGGTTGCGTGGTCAGCAGCCCGGCCATGTTGGCCTTGCCGGTGACGGTCAATTCATCGACGTTGGCGGCGATGTCCGTGAGCACCACGTCGTACCCGGCCACACCGGGAGCCACACGAATGCGGCTTTGCAGGCTCGCGCCACCTTGGAGTTGCGGGGGGACCGGCCGGGGGCCGAAGAAGTCGGCGGCCTCGCGCAGGCGCAGATTGGTCGTGTCGATCTCGCCCTCGAACTGAAACGCCGGATGCACCGAGTAGGGCTCCTCAGCCGCGAGCGACGACGAGGATTCGCTCAGGCTGATCGTGCCGGTCAGGGAAAACGACGAAGGCGCGTCGGTTGCCGGCAGCGCGGCGGAAATATGCAAATCGCCTTGGGCCTTGCTCGGATAGACCTTGAGCGCCATTTCGACGGATTCCAGCTTCGTGGTGCGGACGCCGTCCGATCGCGCCTCGTCGGTGACGGTAATGTGTCCCTTTTGAATGGCGGCTTCGCGGATTTGCAGCAGGCGGCTGAACATCTGATAGGCCGATTGATCTTTGGCCGCCGAGGGCAACCCGGCCAACACGTTCCAATGGCCTGACCGGTTACGGATCAACGTCACGGTCGGCTCGTCGAGAAAGATGCGTTTGGCCACCACTTGCTTCTTCAGGAGCGGCAGCAGGCGGAGCACGATGTCGATTTCCTTGGCGGTGAACACGACATGGCTTGGATCGTCGTGGCCGTAGACGCCGACGTTGCTGAGTTCGAGGCGGAGGCTAGGGAGCACCACCAGCTTGACGCGATCGACTTCGATCTTACGGCGGAGGCTGGTTTCGAGTTGCTGGAGAAAGAAGTTCTTGAGGATGTCGACGCCGAACAGCTCGCGCGAATAGAGGAGGAGGAGCACACCCACCACCACCAGACCGAGCAGCGACAACACCACCGTGCGGGGACGAACCCTCACTCCACCTCCAGGTACGTAGCTCAATAGGGCAGTGTACTGGATGCGCTGGAGCGAAATCCATACGGTGCGTGGCTCAAGGGCGTGAAAGGTGGAACGGAGGAAGATCGTATCTCGTCGCTCGTGAAGCGTATCTCGTTTTGGAGCAGAGCTGATAGCCTCCGGACGAACGACGAAAGTCGAACGACGTCCGGCAGGCCTCGCAAATACCGTTCGTCGGTTGAGGTTCGCTGGTCTATAATGCGCCGGCCGCCGGAGGGCGGGATGCTGGGAGAATCACGAGTGGAGTCTGACACATCGACGACACGACCGCGTTGGGGCATTCTCGCCCTGTTGTTCGCGATCAGCGCGGTCACCTATATGGACCGGGTCAACATTTCCGTCACGGCCCGGCAGATGATGCCTGCCTACGGCCTCACCGATCAGGATATGGGCTATGTCTTTTCGGCCTTCGTCTTCGGCTACGCGCTCTGCCAAATTCCCGGCGGCCGCCTGGGGGATCGTTGGGGTGCGCGCATGGTCTTGGCCTGCGCCCTGGTCTGGTGGTCGCTCTGCACGGTGTTGACCGCGGTGGTCGCCACACTGCCGCTGGCCGGCCTGGTCGGCACCGTGGGCGCGCTCGTGATCGTACGGTTCCTGCTCGGTGTGGGCGAATCGGTCGCCTTGCCGAATTTCAATCGCGCCGTGGCCGACTGGATGCCGCCGGGACGGCGTGGGCTCGGCATCGGCATTGCCATCGGTGGTATCGGGATCGGCGCGGCCATCACCCCTCCCCTCGCCTCCTGGGTCATGGTGAACTATCGCTGGCAATCGGTGTTTTATCTCTCTGCCCTGATCGGCCTGGTGGTCGCGCTGCTCTGGGTGCTCTGTTCGCAAGATCGGCGGCGCGGCGGAATGACGACGGCCCAGACGATCTCGGGTCCGATCCCATGGCGGCAGATCCTACGTTCCCGGTCGCTCTGGTGGCTTGTCGCAAGTTATGCCTGCCTGGGTTACGTAGCCTACATCTATATGAGCTGGTTCTATCTCTACCTGGTGAACGTGCGCGGGATCGACCTGTTGCGCGGCGGTTGGTTGGCGGCGGGCCCCTTTCTCGCCATTCTGCTCTTCTGCCCGCTCGGAGGATGGATGACGGACAAGCTCGTGCCAACGCTCGGCCTGCGCAAGGCCCGGCTTTCGATCGGCATGCTCGGCATGGCGTTGGCCGGCGGGTTGATCGCCGTCGGGGCTTGGGTGGAATCGCAGACCATGGCGATTGTCTGTCTGTCGCTCGGGGCCGGGTGGCTCTACTTTACCGTGGGTGCCTATTGGAGTGTGACCACGGATCTCTCCAAGACCCACGCGGGGACCCTATCGGGCGTGATGAATACGGGAGCCAACGTGGGCGGCGTGATTTCGCCGAGTCTCACGCCCTGGCTGGCCGATCACTGCGGCTGGACGGCATCGCTTCTCGTCGCCGCCGGTATCGCCCTCTGCGGCGGGCTCATGTGGATGAAGGTCGATCCGACCGAGGGGCTGAGGGAGTAAGGGGAAATCAAGGCCGGGTGCAGGCTCGCGGAGTATCGCTGTGAGGAGGCCTCGGTCCACGAGATGTCTCGGTGGTGTTTCCGCGCCCGAGGAAACGTTCCGGCACTCAGTCATGTTGCCCCGCAGCATTTCTTGAACTTGCTGCCGCTCCCGCATGGACAGGGATCGTTGCGCCCGACTTTCCGGCCGGTTGCCGGTGCAGGGCTGAGATCGCCTGCTTCATACCGTGCCTGATAGATTGCGCGACCGAGGTGCGCATACTCACCGAGGGCATCGTAAAAGATGTCGATGACGGTTCCGGCCAACTGTGCGAGGCTTCTGCCTGCCTTGCCTTCTTCGTGGTAGGCCCTGGCCAGGGTGGCAGAGGAAAAAAAGGTCAACGTCATCAGCGCGGCTCCCAGCGCTTCATCGAGTTCCTCCGGGGTGTATTCGTCCCAGTATTCCACCAGGTAGTCATGGCCCATGCCGAACCCCTGTGCCCAGTGGCTCAGCGGCGCCTCGCGCTCCAGATTATCGAGGGGGTCCGGTCTGATGTCGCACCCAGGTGGAAGCGTAGGACGATCAGCAGAATGCTGCCGAACACAGTCGTTATGGAGTGCCATCATGGCCTGAAGCACCTGCTCTGCCTCGGCCTGCGTGTCGTAGCCGGCGTCATGATCATCAAATACCATCGGGATCCACTCCGACGGCGGGATCAATTCCGGACCGTTCGCGAGGCTGAACAGAAATCCTGCCAGCTGTGGATATGTCAGTGTGCCGGTCGGACGTTGGGGCGATGCAAGAAAGTTCTGCAGGACGGCAGCCTGGGTGGCGGTAAATGGGGGGACCATGGAGGGCATGTGGCGATCATAGCCCCGATGCACTCGGGATGGAAGGCGGAATGATGCGAGCTAGGTTCATCGTCGGGCGGCGGTGGGAGGTACGACGTCCTGTCTCGCCTTCGCCTCTGTCCATGCCTAGACTTTTCAGGTCATGCGCGAGTGCGCCAACAGCCCGTCGCCAGAGCGTACACGCCATTCCAGGCCTCGTCGTCCTGGTTGTCCCATATATGGCGCATGGCCGGCTCTTGTGCCTGGTCCAACTCTTCGGTGAGACGATCCCTGAGACCATGTTTCAGTTCGATGCATCCGATGAAATCCAGCACTTCTTGCGCGAGGGGATCCGGAAGTTGTTGTGCGTCTTTAAAGATGTTCTCCGCTGATGCCTCCTTTCAACCCACCGGTGCAATAGGCGACTCGTGCAGTAAGAAACCGTACGGACCATACGAACGGCTGATCAGGGCACAGTCGCTTGAACAACTACTGACGCTCAGACGCGGGTGACTTTGACCGGTTGCGGGACGCCTGAGCTATCCAACTGGTAGGCGTAAGCTTCTTTCATCTGTACGTTGCCGCTGTCGGTGTAGACGAACAGGCGCCGGCCGTCGGTGCGGGTTTTGACGAGGCCATAGGCTGTGCGACTGAAGCCGTAGAAGGGGCCGCGCTTCCTTGCCTTCGTGTCGTCCTGCAGGCGGGAGAGGCCTTCTTCTTCAAAGAACGCGACCAACTCGGTGGCGAAAATGAGCGGCTCCTGCACACGCGACCATTTGCCCAGGGCGCCCATGAGCGTGGCGCGCGGATGGATGTATTCTTTGCGCGCGTTTTCGTCGCCGCTTGACACGACGCTCACGATGGGCGACACGGCCTGCATGAACGCGCCGGAAAAATCGGCCGAGCCGTGGTGCGGGACCTTGAAGACTTCCGATCGGAGATTGAGGGTGCCCTTGTTGTGTTCGTGCGCGAGGAAGCGGCTGGCCTCGTCGTTCAGGTCGCCTGAAAACAGGAAGCTGAATCCTCCGTAACTCAGGCGCAGCACGATGGAGTGGCCGTTGATGGTGTGGGAGGCGGAATGGCCGGTGAAGCCTTCATCGCTGTCGTTGAGCGAATCATGGCCGATGCGCGGTCCCGTGGGTGGTTCCCCGAGAAAGCGCAGCGCCGGTGTGCCTCCGACGTCGGTGGTGATCGGACCCAATACGTCGATGCGCAGGTCGTCTCGATTGAAGAACTCGAAAGCCTGATTGTCGCCGAGTTGCAGGCGCCGGAAGCTGAGCGGGCCGCGTCCGTTGTACGTGGTGAGGGTCTGCTTCCACTTCTTGAACGGTTGATTCATCTCCTTGTCGTCCACCTCGAGCAGGTTCTCTTCCAGTCCCGTGAGGAAGAGGCGGCCGTCCACCGACTTCGTCGGGCCGAGGAGTTTGCTGTCGGGCACGGATCTATTGTTCTTGGTGCTCGGGCGTTTCACGATGCCGTTGTGGTAGATGCGCTGCGGTTGCATGAAGAGCCGTTTTCGTTTGACCTTGTTGGTTTCGGACTTGAGGATCTCGTTGAGGCCGGAGAAGTGGTCGGCGTCGCCGTGCGTGATGACGAGGCAGTCGATCTCCTTCGGCTCTTGGAGGCTGGTGTTGCGAAACCGTCCGGCCAGGTAGCGCGCGAACATCTGGTTGTCGCCGCCGTCGATGAGGATGATTTTACCGTCCGGCGATTCAACGACCATCCCGTCGCCCTGTTGCACATCGACAAAATTGACCTTCAGGACCCGATTGTCTGCGACGGGCCTGGTCAGGTCGGCGATCGTGATGCGAGAGGTTTTTGTCGGTTCAATGTAGCCGGTGATGGATTCGGGAAGGATGCTGCCGTCAGGCTTTTCGCGAAAGACCGTGATGCTGACTTCGAGGTAGGTCGCGGCCTGTTTGACCACGGTAATTTCATCGCCCCAGCCGATGGTGCGGAGGTACGCTTTGCGGCCCCGCTCTTTCCACACATCCGCCAGATCGACATTGAGCACGGCTTGTTCAGGCATGGCATCTCCCCTCGAGGACTGGTCGGAATGACGGTCCGGCGGCATTCTCGATCACTCGTCTTCCTGTGACGTACCGTAAGCTGCCGTCCTGTCCGGCGCCTTGCGGCGGTCTGATGACGTCGGCGACAGAATACGCCGTTCCTCTGGAGAAATCACGCGCTCCACCCTCTTGCCGATGCAATCACCGGCCTGCTACATTTGGCCCATGACTATGCAATTTCAGAAAAAAGATCCGCGTGCCACGATCAGTACCCCCTTCGGCGAAATCCGGATTCGTTTTTACCCGGACGATGCGCCGCGCCACGTCGAGAACTTTATCAACCTGGCGAAGATGGGTTTTTACGACGACACGACCTTTCATCGCGTGGTGCCGGGCTTCATCATTCAGGGCGGCGACCCGTTGAGCAAGACGCCCGATCGCCAGCTGCACGGCACCGGCGGCCCCGGCTACTTTCTCAATCCCGAACCGAACGATCGGCCCCATAAACGCGGAGCCATCTCGATGGCGAAGATGCCCCGCGACGGCAGCAGTACGCGCGACTTCAACGACAACGGCTCCCAGTTCTTCATTTCCCTGCAGGACAACAGCGGCCTCGACCGGCGCTATTCCATTTTCGGCGAGATCATCCGGGGCATTGAAGTCATCGACATGATCGCCAAGTTGCCGCGCGACGAGCGCGACAATCCGCTGGAGCCGATTCGCATGAAGGTGACGGTAAAGGAGTAGCCGTGCTTGGAAGCAGGTGCGCGCCTGCTCGTCGCCGAATCTGTCAACCGGTGTGGTCCACTGTGACGATACTCCTTTTCCCGCCCGGTAGGCTCCTGCCCCACAGCCTCGGTACATGCCTGCTTCTGCTCACATTTCTCCTGCCGGCCTGCGACGGCGAGCGCCAGCGCCTGATGACGGAACAGTATCCTTCGTATCCGGACAGCGTGCGTCGGTCGATCGATAGGGGAAACATTCTTCGCGGCATGAGCGAAGATCAGGTGTACCTGGCGCTGGGTTCACCGGTGTGCAAGAAGAACGTGGACGATGAGGGCCGGTCCGTGACCGTCTGGCTCTACCCGCCCATCGGTCGCGATGCCTGCGTGACCAGCGACTTTCGCGTCTACTTCGAGCAGGGTGCCGTGACAACCTGGGACCACTTCAAGATCCCCACCCGATATACCGACCCGGCCGGAGGCCTACCCGCCTATTAGCCCGCATGATTCATGAACACTTCTGCTGCAATCGCCGATCCGCTGTTCCGACAAGCCTACGCCCGGCGAGCTCGCCCCTCGGCCCTTCGACGTACTGCACGAGTACGCCTCAGGCCCTCCGGACTACGCGCGCCGGTCTCACGACGCGGTTCCGTGATTTCGCGACGAACTGTCATGAATCATGCGGGCTAGCAGCCCGTTCGCAAAGGCCGCCCAGCGGCGTTCTCGGTCCCTTGTCTCCCTGCGACCTATCCGGAGCGTATGCCTCATTCGCCTTGCTCCCTGTGGTTTTGCCGGTCGGCCGTTCAGAACAGCCTGTGGCCCAACCTTGTCAAGCGGTAGATGTAAAGCCATGCCGTCTTCCATGAAGCCTCCTGCGGCATCCATGGTGGGGCATGGTCGTCCTGCTTGACGACTAAGAGGTATGACGATACGATGATCGATCAGTGATTGGTAAGGAGGTCGCATCATGTCCATGACCACCATTTCGCCGAAGTTTCAAATCGTCATCCCGAAAGATGTGAGGGAAAAACTTCACTTGGCTCCCCAGCAACGGTTACAGGTGCTGGAAAAAGGTGGAGTCATCACGCTCGTTCCGGAAGTGCCGCTCAAGTCCCTGAAGGGTGCGCTCAAGGGTATGTCCACAACGGGGATTCGAGAAAAGAAGGATCGTCTGTGAAGGTTGTGTTGGATTCCAGCGGATGGATCGAGTTCTTTACGGGCGGGCCACTGGCCGATCGCTACGCCGCATATCTTGCTTCCCGATACGAACTCATTACCCCAACGATTGTGTTGTATGAAGTCTACAAGAAGATCAAACGCGAGCGTGGCGAGGAAACAGCCCTCCTCTTCTCCGGACGACTTCACGCAACCCGAGTGGTGCCGCTCACGGAATCCATCGCCTACTTGGCTGCGGATATCAGTCTTCGTCATGGTTTGGCGATGGCCGACGCGATCGTCTACGCCACGGCCCAAGATCAGCAAGCAGAGGTCATTACGGGCGATGCCGATTTGAAAGATCTACCTGGAGTAGTCTACGTGAAGTAGCTCTTTCCCCCGTAAGTTTCCGAGATGCATTCCTTCCGCAGAACGATCAAAATGTAGGGCTCGGCTCACGAAGAGACGAGGCGTAGCCACTGGCTTCGTTGAGGATGGTTTCGAGGAGAGAACGAAGCTGGGGACCTGTTTCAGGAAGTTTGCCGCAGAACGGTCAAAACGACTGTCCATCGAGGCCGCAGCTAGCGAAGGAGCGAGGCGTAGCCTTGCGCTACGTTGAGCGAACTGAGTGACGTGAGAACGACGGCTCGTTTTCCCAAGCAGGCTGCTCAAAAAGCCGTCTGCCGAGGCCGCAGGCGAGAGAAAACCGGAGGCGTACCCTTAGGGGTACGTTGAGGATTTTGTCGAGCTGAGAACGAAGGGAGGCGGTTTTTTCAGCAGCCTGCGCTAGAAGAAGGCCATGCTGGCATACGTCACGGTCGAATTATACTGATCCGTGATGCCGCGATCGTATCGTAGCACCTGCCCCGTTTCAGCCTGGATCAACCGCAGCATCGAGTAGATCGGCGAGAAGCCGGAGATGCGGCGCTGGTCGTTTTCCTTTTGAATAAACTTCGCGAATTCTTCCGGATCGCGGTTCTCGACATGTTTGAGCATTTCGAGATCGGTCTGCATGCAGCGGTGGAAGGAGAAGTCCGTCGGCGGGGCCGAATCGCCGTAGCGCATGCCGATGTGGGCCAGTTCCGCGCCGACCACGACGCAGTATGACTTGCCGGTGGCGGCGAGGGCATCCTTCAAGGTCTGAAGAAACGTCTCGACCTGCTCCCGGATTTGCGGATCGCGCAAGCTGTCCGCTGAAAACGCCGTGAGGATCGGGACAATCGTATATGCCTGGTCTTGGCCGAGAGTCTCTTGCAGGAACGGCAGCTGAAATTCCAATGCATGTTCATTCTGATGTGCCAATTCGTCGGTGAAAGAGGCGGGGAGCTGCGCGCGTAGCCGGTCGGTGACCGCGCGTTCGACTTTCACAAGCCCCAATGGTGTCTCAAAATCCTTGTCGGTCACGGCCACCGGGTGTTCCAGTCCGGAATGGGCGGTGCCGATCAGCACGTACAGATCCGGCTTCTGGGCGTCCTGCAATTCCTTATAGGCCCAGGCATAGATCGGTCCGGCTTGTTTCATCTCGTAGGTGGGCGCGACGAGGGCCTTGATGAGTTTGCCCTTGTGCTCGGAGGCCTTCACCTCTGGCCCTTCTTTAGACACGAAAAAGCTGTTGATCTGCGCGCGCAACTTGGCGGGATCGGCTTCATAGCTGCGGCCGGCGAACTGCGCTGAGCGGGAAGGGGCCATGCGATAGGCAGCCAGCGCCTGCTGCTTGGCTTGCTCGGTGCGCTCCCCTTCGAGAAAGAGTTTGGTGTCCAGATCGGCCAATAACTGCTCGACCTTATTCGGCATCAGGAATTCGCCGAAGCGCTTCAGATAAATGGCCCCGATGTCCTGCACGCTGTGCTCTCCGTCGAGGTGCTGCACGATGAAGAAATAATTCAACGGCAGAACGAGGCGCTCCTTGCTCAATCCGGTGGGGTCCCAGAGCACGATGAACTGCTCCTCCCCTTCCTTGATCGGCGAAAATTGCAGATTGCGCAGCAGCGGGTACTGCTTGGGATCTTTGGCAGTCATGGTCGGTGTGGATTCCATAGTGGCGGCATTGTAACGGAGCAAACTTCTCAGGCGCAACAGCCTTGAGGACCGTCGTTCGTGAAGCGTGAAGCCAATCTCCAGGAGACCGTATTTCGTATCTCGTGAAGCGTCTCGTGGGGAAGAAATGACGCGCAGGGTCGTCGCCGAGCTGCTCTTGCGAACGACGAGAGACGAGTGACGGACGACGGCACCGGGCGCCTACTGATTCGGGGGATGGGTGCTGCCGCGGCGACGGAGGACAATCAGGGTGGCGACGGTCAGGAGCAGAAGCCACAGTGTGGGGCGTCCGTACGAGGCGTCGGAGAATTCAATGAGGTCAGTCAAGCGGCCGATCAGCAGCGACATACGGGCCATGACCGTATAGCCGAAGGCGGCGCCGAAGGAGATCATCAGGAACAGGATACCGGCACGGGCGACGGCTTTACCAGGGCCGGAGTGTTCCACGGAGAAGAAGAAGTAGAAGAGCACCGACACCACGCCGATCAAAATGATGACGCCGTTCAGGTGGCTGGAGGGGTTGAGCAGCGAATAGTCGAACGTGATCCCGCCGCCTGGCGCGGGGCTGAGGAGCGGACGCACGGTGTCTTCGATCTGCTTCAGGATGAACGAGGAAATGGTCCGCGGAATCGCCAACCCGGCTCCCACGCCGACGATGAAGGCAAAGGCATAGCGCGACAGCCAGGCCGCCTTCGGCACATACCGGGTGAGCATGAGCATCCCGATGCCGACCGGAATCAGCAGCGACCATTCCCCCTTATCGAGGATCGGTCGGACGATCAGCGTCATCACGACGGTGTCGTAGGTCTTGACGATGGTGTAGCCGAGCGAGACGCCGACATAGAGATGTTCCGCCAGCTTGAACAGCGGATTGTCCTCATAAAGAAACGAGAGGATGAACAGGGTCAGTCCTGTGGCGATCCAGGCACCCAGTATGACACCGAAAGACAGTTCCATAGGAGTTAGGATCCTATTCCGTCCTGCCGTCGCTGCTGCCGCCGCAGGGAGAAGTAAAAGATGTTGCAGATGGCCACCAGCACGATAATGGCTAGGTGTGTGGCAGATTGGGCGTCCATGCCCGCGACCGCCTTGCCCTTCTGGCCGATCAGCGTTTCGTATTCCGCCGCGCCACGCAGGCCCCCGATCAAGCCGTTGATTTGGCCGCTGCGCAACAGCGGATACAGACCGGGTGCGATCACGCCGGTGCAGCCGCCGCCGAGTTCGAACTTGTATTTGTCCTTGCCGAAGACGTACCAGGCTTCGACGCCGGGATTGCCCGCACCCAGGCTGACGGCATAGGTCACATCGCGGAGGTTCTGGACTCCCGCCAATACCGGTAGGCCCTTGGTGGCTTTGCCGCCGTAGTCTGCGGGAAAGGCGTTGTAGAGGTCCTGCCCCATGTTCAGAATGACGGCGCTGCCGCCGGGACTCCAGCCGAGAAAGACGTAGTCCCTTCCGTTTTCCTTGCCCGCTTCCTTGGCCGTTTGCGTCAGGATTTGGTCGGCGAGGCCGGTGCCGGACACCCAAAGCGTCATGGCCACGACGCGGAGGTTTTTCTTGAACGCATGACGCAGAATCGCGATGGCTTGCGGATAGAGTTCTGGCTTGGACGCGGGGTCGAAGTCCAGCGACAGCAGAAAGACCGATCCTTCCGGCAGGCCTTCAATATAGTCGTAGACCCCGCGCACCTCAGATGAAATTTTGATGGGCAACCCGACCGGGAACAGCAGCGGCACGAGTGTGCAGAGGCCGATCACCAGAAAGATGATCCGACGGTCGATGCGCAACATGCGCTCAGCGAAGGTCATTTCGTTCCCTCGCAAAGCGTAAAACGTGACGGGTCTCTCGTCCGAAATGTGTGCGCTTCACGAGATACGAACGACGCTTCACGCTATTCTTTGCCCCCGCCCAGGTACGAACGTTCCACGCCGAAGATAATTTTGAACGAGAGCGCGACAGCGCCTAAGCTCACGCCGATGAGAATGGCTCGCCGCACGGACGCGTTGAGGACATTCAGAATCCAACTCGACAGGTCGCCACTGAGCGGCAGGATGTATTCACCCAGCGGCACACGTCCCATCATCACGACGACGGCGGCCACCAACAACACGGCGGCCTCGCGACTCCGCGCACGGAACGAGCGGTACGCGGCGGAGGCGATGAAGAAGGCCAGGATGGCGAACATGGTCCCTTGCAGCGGTACGAGGGTGTAGGAGTAGACCCAACCGAACGAGGTCAGCGCGCCGTCGAGGCTTTCCTTGCCGTTATTCCAGAGTCCCACGATAATCGTGCCGAGCATGCCGACGTAGAGCACCAGACTGTAGGCCCATCCCGCTTCCTTCCGGCGGATCTTGGACGCATGGACATGGAAGAGGCTGGTGATGCCGAGCACGAGCGCGAAGCCGCCGATGATCTGCAGCCATTTGGTGACCGTGGTGAGTAGTTGCTCGGAGGCCGGATGCGGCACGTAATATTGAGCCGCCATGACCAGTCCCGTGATCATCGTGATGAGCAGCGGCAGTTGTCGGCGAAGGAAAATCATTTCAGATCCTTAAACAGGTCCAGCAGCGGTTGGGCCCAGCCATTGCCCGTGAGGACGGCGGCTGTGGCCAGCAACGTCCCGATCCCGATGACGCTCAGAATGAACGCCTTGCCGAGATCCTGCCCGCGCAATGTGCCGATCTGAATCGGTTCCTTCGAGAGGTAGGCGCTGGCGGCGTAGAGTTCCTCCCCGATCAGGGTGTAGTCACAAGTGGTCACGAAGAACGGCAATTGGTGATCCGAGTCGGTGCCGGCGATTTGAATGGCTCCCGTGCTTGCGCCCGTTTCCGTCAGCAAGAGCGATTCAGCAAAGTACGAACCCATGAAAAAGTTTGCCGCCGGTTTCCGCCGGAGCATGATCCCGTCCACTGCTGCCGTGTAACTGAACTGGTCGCTGGTGATGAAAAAGTTCGCGTCGTCCTTGAACAGGTCCGGCTTCCCCGCTTCCATGTAGGCCTGCTTGGTGATTTCCTGGCAGACCGCCATCGTGATCGGCTCCCGATGCGGCACCAGCAATTCCGTTTCGTAAGAGGCGGCTTTCTTGGCGACGCGCCCCAGGATGACGGCGGCGGCAATCGTGGAGGGATCGTTCATGTCATGCGCGCCGGTCATGTACAGCACCGGCTTCCCCAATTCCGTGGCTCGCCCGATCGCTTCATCGACGGCATCCAAACCGGGAATGCGGCGGAGAAAGATGTCTTTTCGCTTGGCCAGGTTGATGGCATAAAACACGATCATGCCGAACATCAGCGCCAGCACCAGGTTGTTCACCTGGTTCCAGTTCATCCAGTTCGGTTCCGCCGAGGCGACGATCGGCGGCGCGATCAATCGTTCCCGCCCGCTGACCGACGCGACGGTGACGGCATAGAGCTGGCCGGACTTGACCTCGAGGCCTTTGCCGTTCTTGATCAGGAAGAGGTGATCGTTCGGATCACCGGATCTCGTCCACCAGGCCGACTTCCCTTCGCGCACGTAGCGCGTATTGGCGGGGAATTCCGCGACCACCTTCCACGCGGTGGGGTCTTGGGGAAGACCGCCTTCGTGGACCAGAATTTGATATTGTGCGGTGGGGCTGTCGGTCGCCGAAGGTGCCCAGAGCACCGTGAGGCTCCCGCCTCCGTCGCTAGGCGTGTCGATCACGCGAAGCCGTTGCGGCATCGTCTGCGCTGCAGTCATCGGCGGCAGCAGCGCCGGCAGGCAGATCACAACGGCCAAGATGAGGAGTCGATGCAGCACGCGGGTCAGGCTCCTTCGATCACTTCGATGTTGGCGCGCGGGACCACGGTTGTGGTCCCGTCCGGGAATCGGACTTCGAGCACCCGGACTTCGCTTTCCGTTGGAATGGCGCGCAACTCCGACGGAAGCCCTGAGACGGCGCCGATTTTCCCGAACAGTGGATCGCGGATAACCCGCACCGGATCGCCGAGTTGAATGCCTTCTCGTTCGGCCTGCGCCACTTTCGTGACTGCAGCTGGGCCGCTGTGCGGAATAATAATTTCGGGGCGGATCACGCCGGCGCGGATCTGCGTGGCCCCCGAGATCGACGCTTTCTCACCCGCATGGGCGAAGAGCAAGGCAAACGTCTTGGGCGCCATCGGAATCGTGCCGAAGCCTTCCGTCAGAATCAACGTGAATCCGACCTGCTCCGTGCCGGTGATCGCGACGCCCAAATCATAGCCGAGCAGCGCCCGCAGATCCTTATCATGAATGCCGCCGACAACCAGGCCGACGATCCCGAGTTCTTTCGCGCGCGCCATCGTGGCCGCCGAAAGAAACGCGCCACCCACTACGACCTTGCCCTTCATGGAGGGGGTGAGCTGTTCCGGCAAGAGGGGTTGATCAGGCGCCTTCACGCCCATGACCAGTTCGCCACTGGCCTCTCCCCCGATGCCGAAGATACCTTGCACGAGACTGCAGGTGCTTTCCACGGTCACACCTTGGTCGGAATGCACCTCGGCGACGACGCCGTCGATGTACCCATGCAACTCCAGCACTCGCGGCGGCTCGCGCAGCAGGATCTGTCCCGTGATCGTCGAGACGGATTCCACCTTGCCGGTGATCGGCGAGCGAATTTCGGTTTTGAACCATTTGATGAAGGGTTTATTTTCGGCGAGGACGTCGTCTTTCCGGACGGAGTCCTTTTCTTTCTTGACCAGGTAGTCGTTGATCTCATCCGGCGCGATGCCGAGCTGATTGGCCAGGTTGAGCGGCACGACCTTTCCCGGCAACTCTGCGCGGGCCACTGCGGTGTCGGCATGTACAGCGTCTCCCACCGTAACCAGGACGCTGCCGGGTAATGGGAGAATACGCCGACGGCGAACGGTCGTTCGTTCGGTGACGGTGAGGCCTGGTGTGTAACTGTGTGCCATAGTCGGTTGCTGAAAACGCCCTGCAGCGTCGTTCTCAGTTGCTCATTCCCCTCGCCGTACTACCAAGAGTACGACTCGGGACTCTCGCGCCCTGCGGGCTCGCTGCAGGGCGTTTTGAGCAACCTTTCTTGCCATCAGCCATTCGCTACTCGCCATCAGCTCCCTGTTGGGTACAATCCCACCGCCTGATACCAGCGTGTCAGCAGGGCGACCCGCGCGGCTTGCTCCGTGGGCAGCTGTAAGGGACGGCCACGGCCGTCCAGCATCAGACCGACGACCCCGCCCTTCACGGTTCGCGTGAACGATTGCCCAGGCCCCTCGCCGAGATCCACTTGTTTCGACGGCTGCAGCGTCACGGTCGCCTGTTGATCGCGGGTCAGACTGAATAATTTGAGATCGCCGAACGCCAGCGTGCCCTTTTCGATGCGTCCGTCCGGCAGCGCGACCTCGTAGTCGGCGCAGCGCTCCCCGTCCTTGCCCTGCCCGATCGGCGCAATGCAGGTGCCGAGGTAGACCATGCAATCGCGCACAAACACATCGGTGGCGGCCTGTTCGTTGACGGTGGAGAGGACGCCGAGATGCGGCATCATGAAAATGCTGTCCACCGAGAGCGTCGTGACGCCGAGCGGTTCGTAGGCATCGACCATCATCAACATGGACTGGATGCGGCGCGGCGCGTGTGACAGGATGCCGCCGCTGCCGACAATCAAATCCAACTTCAACAAATCGATGAGCGTCTTGCCGGAGGTGCGTTGCTCGAAGACATCGGAGATGGTGCGTTCCTGTTGGACACCCTTCAACCCGGTCGCCAGCGACTTATGATGGATCAGTGCCAGCCGCAGCGCCTCGCGCGCGATGGCATGTTCAATCTGCAGCTCATCGAGCGATTGCGGGATGGTGGTGGGGCGCACCATTTTATTCTTAATGCGATTCCTGAGGGTCTGTTCATCGATGGTAAACGGTACCCACCGCATGATGTTCTCAAGGCCCGCCTCGGCCAGCACATTCGAGATGCTGTACGACATGCCGAGGTTCGCGCTGACCGTCCGGTTGAAGAGACCGCCGAACACCGAGAAGACGTCGGTCGTGGCGCCGCCGATATCCACGCCGATCAGGTTGATGCCTTCGCGCTTGGCGATGGTCTCCATGATGACGCCGACGGCTGCCGGTGTCGGCATAATGGGCGCGCCGGCCATCTCAATGAGTTTCTTATAGCCCGGGGCCTGCTGCATGACGTGTTCGAGAAACAGGTCATGGATCTTATTGCGGGCCGGTGCGAGATTTTCCCGCTCCAGGACGGGCCGGATATTGTCGGCGAATTCCAGCGCCGTCTTCTCCCCGAGAATCGTGTTGACCTGCGGCTGCGCATCTTTGTTGCCTGCATACACCAGCGGCAGGCGATAGGTGCTGCCGAAGCGCGGACGAGGTTCGGCAGCAGCGATGTATTCGGCCATCTCGACCACGTGGGTCACGGCGCCGCCGTCTGTGCCTCCGGACATGAGAATCATATCGGGCCGCATGGTGCGAATCCGTTCGATTTTTTCGTAGGGTAACCGTCCGTCGTTGGACGCCAACACGTCGATGACGATGGCGCCTGCACCCAGTGCGGCGCGTTGGGCACTTTCTCCCGTCATATTCTGCACCACGCCCGTGACCATCATTTGCAAGCCGCCGCCGGCGCTGCTGGTGGACACATAAATATCCACACCTCGCTTCGGGTCGCCTTGCGCCGCCTGATTGGGCGTGATGATGCGGTCGCCGTCGAGGATGGTCCGACCGGAGAGTTCTTCGATTTCCGCAATGGCGTTGAGCACGCCGCGTGTCACGTCCTCGAAGGGAGCTTCCACAGTCGTGGGAGCTTCGCCGCGGTAGGTCTGACGATATTCGTTGCCGATCTTCTCGATCAGGATGGCTTTGGTGGTGGTGCTGCCGCAGTCGGTCGCGACGATGACGTTCAAGGGATGCGTGGGGTTCGATGTCGCGGGAGACTGCTGCGCCGCTGTCATCGAGCCGGCGCTCCTTTGGAAGCTGCGGCCTTGGCCTCAATGAGCGCGGTCAGGCGTTGCAGAGAGTCTCGTCGCTCCAGCAGGCGGGCGATCTGCGCAAGTTCGCTGCTGCTGAAGACACATTCGACGAGAGGCGCCAGAAAGTGCAGTGCCTGGCTGCCGAGAAAATTCATGGGGCCCATCGACTCGAGAAACAGCATGGCCGGTGCCGCCATGCGGCGCGTCACGATCGCGTCGGCAATCCGTTCGAGCAGCGCGAGATCATCGGTGGTGAAGGCCGGCTGGTCGGAACGCAGGGCAAAGGCGTGCCGGAGGCCGGCTCGAAGATCTTGGGTGCGACGGGAGAACAACCCGGATGAGAAGACAGCCATAAGTGCTTGTCAGATCAGCTTAAACGATTGGTTCGGCATTATATGAAGGGGCCGAGAGAGAGTCAATCAATCGGTACCGCCACTGCCTGCGCGCGTCGAGCTAGGGCTTGGTCGTCTCATCGGGGTTATTCCCGGACGCCGGCGGGCAGTTGATTCCGGCGAAGGGATTGAGCGGGTTCACTCGCGGTGCACAGCGTTGCAATTCCGGCGCCGCTTGCTCCCCCGCCGCGTGCGGGCCGGTTGACGGCTTCGGTTGATCCAGTGGGCCTGGTGGTCGTTGTCCCGGTGCCGTCATCGGTAACGAAGGCACGAAGGCATTGGGGGGTGGCGTGGGCAGCGATTCCGCTTCTGGCGTCGGAGGACTGTCGACCGGGGGCGTGTACCCGCCTGGAGGAGAGGGTGACTGTGTGCTGACGGGTTTGCAGCCTTGCTTACCCTTCGGTTGATCCGTCAGCATCGTGCCGCCGTTCGGCGCGTCACACGTGTAGATCCTCGCCAGGGCCGCGCTTGGCGCAAGCAGGGCCACGAGGGTGAGTCGCAGGAGGTGTCCCCACATCATGGGTGATCTTTTCGGTATGACGCGACCTGAGATGGTTTGTATAGGTCGGTGACGTGTAACGAAGTCTTGAAGACTATAGGCGTGACCGGGGGGAGAGTCAATGCGTCGAGGACGGTACAGTGCCGGTCATGCGCCGTCTATGTGTTCGTGCGCCCGAGCCATTTCTTGAAAAGGCCGAGGAGTCCGACTTCCGGCTCCGGCTGCCGGTCAGGATATTCAATCCAGGGTTCCTGGGTCCCCAGGTAGACGCCGTCGCGGTAACTTTGTTGACTGCGGAGTTGCGTGTACCCCTGCTCCTGTAACAGTCGGATCAGCTGTTGCAGGGCATCGGCCGTACTGGCGGCGTCGGGGGTGAGCAGATGGACGGCTTCATATCGCAAGCTCGCCTGGAAGCCGGACGCGGTTCGCAGGAATTCCACGGGGCGATTGAACCCTCGCTCCCTGGCATCGAACCCGGCGAGCTGATGTTTCTCTCCAGCCGGCTCCGGCATTTCACCTTATAACGCGCGATAGACGGCCAACAGATCGCTGAGCGCGATGGTCTTGTTCTTGAGAATCACCCGTTCCGCTCCCAGCACGTCCAACGCGGCGACCTTTTCCGTTCCGCCCATGAGGCACTTGCTCCCCAACGCGAGGACCCGTTCGCATTCCTTCTCGACCTTGCCCTTCACCACAGGATTCACCTTCAGGATGTCCATCATTTTGGCGCGGGTGTCGGACAGGTGTTTTTGCAGTTCCGCTTCCGGGTATTCCTTCCGCGCCGCTTCGTCTTCGCAGCGGTCGATGTATTGGGTCAGAAAGACATAGAGCCGCACAAACGTTTCGGCGATCTCGATATGTTTCGGAGTGAGCTGGTTATCCGCCATGAGATCCTCCCATCACTGGTCTCGGAATGGTCGTAACGCGAACGTGCGTGGGCGCGGGAGTCCGGCCCTGCTTCAGAGCCTGACTTTAATATCGGTGCCTTCGACCGTGACCTCGTAGGCGGTCACCTTGGCCGAGGGATTATTCAGACAGCTGCCGGTTTTCACGTTGAATTGCCAGTTGTGCCATGGGCAGGACACCACATCACCTTCTACGTCGCCTTCGCCCAGCGGCCCGCCGCGGTGGACACAGGTATTGTCGATGGCATAAAACGCGCCGTCCACGTTGAACACGGCGATGGCCTTTCCGTTGACTTCCGCGACCATGCCGGCTCCCGGCTTGACGTCGGCGGTTCCTGCGATTCTGATCAACTCGCCCATAGGTCCTCCCTGCGTACGTCTGTCTTCTCCGATCCCGCCCTCGGTCAGTGCCCGGTTGCGGGTCGTTTGATCTTGTCCAATAAACTTGCGATCCGACTTTTGGTCGCCGCCACGCCGCCTGTTTGCAAGGCTGCGGCGAGTTTGGCCGCAATCTCGCGAAAGGCCTGTGCCTGCGGCGAGTCCGGTTTGGCGACGACGATCGGGTTGCCGGTGTCGCCGCCTGCGCGGATGACGGGATCGATCGGTACCCGCCCGAGGAAGGGAATGCTCAGTTTCTCGGCCGCCCGCTCCCCGCCTCCGTGGGAGAAAATTTCCGTGCGTTCTCCGCAATGGCCGCAGACGAAAAAGCTCATGTTCTCCACGATGCCCAGTAACGGGACGTTGACCTTCTGGAACATCATCATGCCCTTGCGCACATCGTGCAGCGCCACTTCCTGCGGGGTCGTGACTGTGACGGCGCCCGAGAGGGGCACCAGTTGCGTCAGCGTGAGTTGGGCGTCTCCTGTGCCGGGCGGCAAGTCGATGAGTAAATAGTCCAACTCGCCCCATAGCACATCGCGGAAGAGTTGCTGGATCGCCGTGTGCACCATCGGACCGCGCCACACGACAGCCGTGTCTTCCGGGACGAAAAATCCCATGGAAATCAGTTTGACACCGTGGCTTTCTGCCGGGGCGATCTTGCCGTCTTTCTGCTCAGGGGTTTTCTCCACGCCCATCATCATCGGGATGTTGGGCCCGTAGATATCGGCATCCAACAAACCGACCTTCGCGCCGGTCAGCGCGAGCGCGACCGCCAGATTGACCGACACGGTCGACTTACCCACGCCGCCCTTGCCGCTGCTGACGGCGACGACGTGTTTGACGCCGGGGATAATATTTTGCTTGGCGGCCGGCTCATCTTGAGGCGGTGCGCCTGACTGTTCCTCTGCCATGGTGATGCCTCCTCCCCCCTGCGGTTCCGGTCGGAACGCGGGGCTTGGTTGCATATTAAGCTATCGTCGCGATGAAAAGAAATGGGCCTGTAGACGCAGAGCGTAGCTAGGCAAGAAGGGGGAGGGAAGAAAGAGCGGGACGAACGGTTTCGGAAATGTTCAGTGAGCACTGCTCACGGCTGAGGTGGGTCGCGGTGAACGAAAAGCAAGCCGTGTCACCGTTCACGTCTCAGATAGGGCGTTGCACGACGGCGAGGTGCGTTCCCTGTGGAGATTATAGGTCAGCCCCAGCAACGAGAGTGAGTAAATCAACCATTTGGATGGGTCGAAGTTGTACCATTTCGATCCATTCCGGTAGTCGTGTGAGTACGTATGGTGATAGTTGTGGTAGCCCTCGCCGAAACTGATGAAGGAGATGAGCCAGCTGTCGCGGCTGCTGTCCTGCGTGCCGTGCGGCTGCGTGCCGACCATGTGACAGAGCGAGTTGATGGTGAAGGTGGAATTGAGTACAAGTACCGTGCGCAGCACTCCGGCGAGGAGGAAACAACCAAGGCCGCCGGTGAAGCCGCCGTTCAGGTATCCGGCGATAAAAGGCAAGAGAAGCCCGGAGGCAACGATCGGCCAGTAGTATCGGTGTTGCCACATCACCATGGAGTCGGTACGCAGCTTGGCGGCGAACCGTTCCTCCCGATAGGGCGTATCCTTAAACAACCAGCCGACATGGCTGTGCCAGAACCCCTTGCGTGCGTTGTACGGATCTGCGTCCTCGTCTGTATGCGCGTGGTGGCGAATGTGGTCCGCGCACCAGAGCAGCGCGGAATTCTGGACCGCCCACCCGCCCATCACCAACAGGCAGGCCTTGACCCAGGGATGGCTCTCGAAGCTGCGATGGGTGATCATACGGTGGTATCCTACCGTGATCCCCATGCCGGTCACCACATAGAGGACGGCGAGCAGGGTCCAATCCAGAACGGTATAGTCATAAAAATAGGCGAAGAGCGGAACCCCGACAAAGGCCAGAATCGTGAGCCCGGCGAAGAGGGCCACCGTACCCCAGCAAACGGATTGTGTGGATGAGCCGGCCATCGTACTCCTTCGGAACCTGTGCGCCACTCATCGCCACAGTGCACCGTCATGGTTAAGATGCTGGTGAAAGCAAACGGCGCACTGTACCGGAGCCGACGGCGATTTTTCAAGCAAAGACATGGTGTACGGCACCGCATGATCAGCCCTCCAAATATTCACTGCAGTCGGGGCGGTGTATACTGCAGGAAAGGACTCTTCACGCCGTCCGGGAGGACCGTATGACTCTCGACCCTGCTCTGCTTGAACCTCGCATTCGCGCGATCGGTGAGGACTTGGCCCGCCGTTCCGGCGGATTGTCGCCCGGTCTGTTCGATTCCCGCTGGTGGTCGCAGGCGGCGATCAACCTGGCGATGAAGGACCCGGCCTTCAAGGCCCAGCTGTTTCGCTTTATCGATGTGCTGCCGTCGCTCCAGGACGATGCGCAGGTCGTGCGGCTGGCCGAGGAATATTTCGGCGAGATGAGCGGACACCTATTCGGCGCGCAGTGGGGGCTGAAGGCTCTCGCCGCCACGACGCTTGGTGCGACGCTCAGCGGCAAGGCCATCCGGCGACAGGTGGAACAGATGGCGGCCAGTTTCATTGCTGGAGCGTCCGTCGATCACGCCGTTCCCACTCTCCAGAAACTTTGGGGGCAAGGCCGTGCATTCTCGGTGGATCTCTTGGGAGAGGCCAGCGTGAATGAACGGGAGGCGGATGCCTATCGCGACCGTTGCCTGGCGGCGGTACGACGCCTCGGTGACGTCTGTCCTGCCTGGACCTCGTCTCGGTTGCTGGAGAGGGACCATCTCGGCCCGCTTCCGCGCATCCAACTCTCGATCAAGGTTTCCGCGCTCTATTCGCAGCTCGATCCGATCGATTTCGAAAGCAGTTATCGGGCGGTGGCTGCGCGATTGAGGCCGCTGTTAAACCAGGCGTGCACGCTTCCCGCCTCCATCATCTTCGATATGGAACAGGCGGAGATGAAGGAGCTGATTCTCGGTATCTTCATGCGGCTCTTCGACGAGGAGCCGTACCGGACGTTTCCCCATGCGGGGATCGCGCTCCAGGCCTATCGCACCGACACGCAGGAGGATGTGCGGAGGTTGATCGCTTGGACGAAGGAGCGCCAGGTTCCCATCACGATTCGCCTGGTGAAGGGGGCCTACTGGGATTCTGATGCCACCCGCTATCGCCAGCGTGGATGGCCGATGCCTCTGTTCGAGCAGAAGGCTGAGACCGACGTGAACTATGAAACGCTCATTCGTGTATTGCTCGAACAGGCGCACCTGATCAGGCCGGCGTTCGGGACGCACAATCTGCGAAGCTTGGCGGTCGTTGAAGCGGTGGCGGAGGCGCTCACATTGCCGACGGCCGCCTGGGAATGTCAGATGATCTACGGCATGGCCGAGCCTTTTCAGCAGGCAATGAGTGACCGCGGCCGCCGCCTCAGACTCTATGCGCCTGTCGGGGAATTGCTCCCCGGCATGGCCTACCTTGTCCGCCGGTTGTTGGAGAACACGTCGAACGAGTCGTTCCTGCGGAAGGAGTATGTCGAGTCACAGCCCTTGCCCCTGTTATTGTCTCCCCCCGCCGTCGTTCCGAATCACGCTACCGCTGTTGGGCCGACCGGTCGTGATGGGGCCCACCCCACCGAAGACGAGTTCATCAATGAACCTGTCGCCGATTTCTCTCGCGCTCCGGTTCGGCAGGCGATGGTCGAGGCTCTCGATCACCGACGCGCCCTGCTTGGGCAGCGTCTCGATGTGATGAAATTGGCCCTGCATCCGCCGACCGGCCCGGAGCTGTCCTCCTTCGATCCCAGCCGACCGGATCAACTCGTGGCGGTCGTGTCGAGTTATCGACCTGCCGATGTCGCGTCTCTGGTGAAGGTGGCCGAAACCCATGGCGATGCATGGAAGGAACGGACGGTCGCGGAGCGGGTGGCCATAATGCGGCATGCCGCTTCCCTGATGCGGGTGCAACGTTGGGAGCTCGCGGCCTGGGAAGTGTTTGAGGAGGGAAAACCCTGGCGGGAGGCTGATGCCGACATAGCCGAGGCCGTCGATTTTTTGGAGTACTACGCAAAGGACATGGAACGGCTCGACCCTCCGCCCCGGTTAGGCCGCTATCCCGGCGAACTTAATGAAATGCACTGGACGGCGCGTGGTGTCACGGCGGTGATTGCCCCCTGGAACTTCCCGCTGGCGATTCCGACCGGCATGGTGGCGGCGGCATTGGTGGCAGGTAATCCGGTGTTATTCAAGCCCTCGGAGCGCGCGTCGGCCATCGGGTATCAGCTCGTGCGGATTCTGCAGGACGCGGGAGTGCCCGGGGGTGTGCTGCAGTATGTGCCCGGCGGACCGGCACTCGGGCGTGAACTGGTGGCCGCGGCTGCTGTGCGGACAATTGCCTTTACAGGATCGAAGGACGTGGGGGTGGGCATCATCCAATCGTCGGCGGTGCCACAGCCGGGACAACACGTTGTGAAGCGGGTCATCGCGGAGATGGGTGGGAAAAACGCCATCATCGTCGATGAAACGGCGGACCTCGACGAAGCGGTCACGGGCGTGGTGCAGTCGTTTACCGGCTATGCGGGACAGAAATGTTCCGCTTGCTCACGGGTGATTGTCTCGGAGCAGAATTACGATGCGTTTCTCAGCCGTCTGGGCGATGCCGTGATGAGTCTACGTATCGGTATGGCTGACGATCCCGCGACGCAGGTCGGGCCGGTGATCGACGCGCGCGCCAAACGGCGCATCTTGGAATATATCGAGATCGGGAGGCGCGAGGGACGCGTGTTGGTGGACCGGTCGACGGAGGGGCCTGGACATACGGTCGGACCAGTCGTGATCGCGGACATCGAACCGATGCACCGGCTGGCCCAAGAGGAGATTTTCGGTCCTGTGCTGGCCGTGATGCGAGCTTCGTCGTTCGAGCAGGCGCTGCACCTGGCCAACGGCACCGCCTATGCGCTGACCGGAGGACTCTACTCGCGTAGTCCCCGACATATTGAACGGGCGCGTCACCAGTTCGATGTCGGGAATCTCTACATCAACCGCGCGATCACCGGCGCGCTGGTCGGTCGTCAGCCCTTCGGCGGGCACCGGTTATCGGGCGTCGGGGCCAAGGCCGGGGGCGAAGACTACGTGAAGCAGTTTCTGGTTGCGCGTGTCGTCAGCGAGCAGACCCTCCGGCGCGGTTTCGTCCCGACCCTGTAGGCCGAGTGTGGATTTCACGCTGACTTCTTCCAGCTCTTCCGTAATGTCCGTGATATTTCCGCGGTCGTCCTTGAGGGCGGCCAATTCCTGCCGTTCGATGTACTTGACCAGCCCCACACCTTTGGCAAACCAGGCGGTCATCACATCGGTGCCGACCGCGGTCCGATCGACCGAGGAGAGGCGGATCTTGAGCGACATGCGGGCTTCCACACGAACCGCGTCGGGATAGGTGCCGGCTGGCACCGTGATCGATTCCTGACCCATCACCGTCGACAGCCCTTCCACGTCTACGTGTTCGTTGGTGCCGTCTCCATCGATGTCGCTGCCGAAGTCGATGTCGGTGCGATTGAACTGCTGGAACGACTGCGACACTTTCATCGGGAAGCGGATGATCTGGTAGGGCGTCAATTGCCTCTCCAGTGGGGTGCCGGGCTCGGAACCGTAGTAGACCACGCCGGCCGCGTCGCGCCGGTAGAAACTGTCGGAGGGGCCGTGGTTGCCGGGATTGGTGTCGTGGAACACGGTGACGACGAGCCCGCCTTTGAGCGTACGGGTGCCCGTTACGGTGGACACGTTGCTGAAGTACTTATTCTCGATGGTCTGCAACGGTCCTTCCGAGACCTGCCCGCGATATTGCCAGCGGGTGCCGATGGTGTCGGGAAAATAATCCGCAGACTGCGCGATAGTCTGCCCGCCCTCGGCTGCCTGTGTCGGAGCCGGTCCCGAGGAGAGGGGCGCGGAGCCGAGAAGACCCGCGGCGATCACAGTGGAACGAAGCAGAAGCTGAACGGTCACGGTTGTCCTCCAGTCAAAAAAAATTACGGTACCATACCCGATGTGCCGCAGCAAGACGCCCCACTCTGCGGCGGTGTCTTGCCTTCTCCCCGTCCGGCTCGCATAATCGCCAGCCGTGACGCCGGACGCCTACCCATTATCTGTTGCTTCTTCAGGAACTCGTACGGTGCTGGTGACCGGCGCCTCAGGCGGGATCGGTCGCCGACTCTGCCTCGCATTCGCACGCGACGGATTTTGGGTGGGCGTCCACTATTTCAGTCGACGAGACGCGGCGGACGACACCCTGGCTGAATTGACGGCGGCGGGTGGACAGGGCGCCTTGTTCCAGGCGGACATCCGGTCCCGGGATGACGTGCAGGCGATGGTCGACGACCTGCAGCGGAGGCGTGGCCGGTTGGATGTGCTGGTCTGCAATGCGGGGATCGCGGCCGGCCATTTGGTCGTGCGGTGCCCGGAGGAAGCCTGGCAGCGGATCATCGACACCAACCTGAGTGGCACCTATCGCAGCATGACAGCGGCGGCCGCCGCGATGATGACCGGAGGCGGGTCCATCCTGGTAATCGGCTCGTATGCCGGACTGTATGGAACGAGCGGGCAAGGCGCCTATGCTGCTTCGAAAGCCGGACTCATCGGCCTGGTGCAGGCTGCGGCGCGCGAATGGGGACCGCACAATATCAGGGTCAACCTCGTCTGCCCCGGTTGGCACCCGACCGGTTTGGCCGGCGAGTTGTATCCTTCCGTCGACAGGTTGCAGGATCATGTGCTGGGACGAGTCTCCGACCTGGATGAGGTGAGCGCGACGATCTGCCTGTTGGCACAGTTGCGGGACGTGTCCGGGCAAGTGTGGAATTTGGACAGCCGAATTTTTTAGCAGCCTGCTGGGAATTGAGTCGCCGATGTGACAGGACGATACCCTGTGTTTCACGTGTGGTGGATGGGAAGAACAGAGAATGGGGAACAGTGTGTTTGTCGCGGGGACGGATACGGGGGTTGGGAAGACACTCGTGTCTGCCGCGCTGGTTCGGAGGCTCGTGCGATCCGGTCGTTCAGTCGGAGTGATGAAGCCGGTCGAAACCGGCGTGGATGCGGCTTTGCCGGACCAGAGCGATGCGGTACGCTTACTCGCGGCTGCTCAGGTGGACGATTCGCTCGACCTGGTGTCTCCTTATCGATTTCATCTGCCGCTGGCTCCGCTGTCGGCTGCCTCCGCCGAGGGGCAGGAGATCGATCAGGACATCATCGTGGATCGTTACAAGCAGCTGGCTGCACGGCATGCCTGTCTGGTCGTAGAAGGCGCCGGTGGCTTACTCGTGCCGATGGGCCGGGATTGGGACCTGCGTGATTTGATCTCCCGCCTCCGGCTTCCGGTCGTTCTCGTCGGACGAGTCGGACTTGGCGGGATCAACCATGCACTGCTCGCCTTGGAGGCGCTCGACCGTCGGAACATTCCGGTCGTGGCCCTGGTCTTAAATGAAACACAGGCTCACTGCGGTGTTGTTCAACAGGAGCAGCAGGCCTCCACGATGGCCTTGTTGCGCGAGCGGGTGTCGGTGCCTGTGCTTGGACCGCTGTTGTACCAGACATGTGCCGATGGTGCCTGGCCCGAAGCCGTCAAGGAGGCCGCCGATAGCCCTGCGATCAGTCATTTGAGCGAGATGGTGGTGCGGATGGTTGCTGGAAGGCCTTGATGGCCTGCTCGAGATTCTCGGCCTTGAGAATCGCCGAGATGACCGCGACGCCATTCGCTCCTGCCGCGAGGATGTCTCCCACCCGGTCCGCCGTGATGCCGCCGATGGCAAATATGGGTATGGTGGTCAATGCTCGAGCGGCGCGTAAGCCCTCGAGGCCTACGACTGGATCGTGGTCGGCCTTGGTGGATGTGCTGAAGATCGGCCCGAACCCGATGTAGTCCGGTTTCAGCGCTGTTGCTTCCAGAACCTGTGCCGGTCCATGGGTCGACAGCCCGATGAGTCGGTCTGGTCCCAAGAGTCGACGCGCATCGGCGATGGGCAGATCGTCCTGGCCCAGATGCACTCCATCTGCCTGTACGGCCAAGGCCAAGTCGCATCGATCGTTGATGATCAAGCAGCCCCCGACCTCCGTTGCGGCTTGGCGCAGCGCGAGAGTCTGGGCATATGCGGTGTTCATCGAGGCCTGTTTGTCACGATATTGAAAGAGGCGAACGCCCAATGCCGCAGCGCTGCGCAGTACGTCGACCAGTGGACGATCAGGCCGGACGCTCGGGTCCAACACGAGATACAGTCCTGTGAGAAGGTGCTTCCTAGCGGCGTGAGACGTGGCGTGCTCCCTGGTCCCGACGATTCGACTACGACGACTGACCGGCGAGGAAGCGGTCGAGGAATGTCGTGGAGACATGCCCCTTTTGGAAATCGGGATCGTTGAAGATCTTCCGATGCAGCGGAATCGTCGTCTTGATCCCCTCGATGACGAACTCATCCAAGGCCCGGCGCATCCGAGCCATGGCTTCCTGCCGGTCACGACCGTGGGTGATGAGTTTGGCAATGAGCGAATCGTAATAGGGCACGACCGTGGCATTGGGTTCCATGGCGGAATCGACCCTGATGCCCAATCCGCCGGGAGCGGAATATTTCGTGATCTGCCCCGGGCAGGGCGTAAATTTTTCCGGATCTTCGGCGTTGATCCGGCATTCGAAACTGTGCCCGTTCAGTTTGATGTCCGGTTGTTTGAACGAGAGCGGCATGCCCGAGGCAATGCGGATCTGCTCCTTGACCAAATCGATGCCGGTCACCATTTCCGTAATAGGATGTTCGACCTGGATGCGCGTGTTCACTTCCATGAAGAAAAAGTTGCGGTCCTTGTCGAGGAGAAATTCCACCGTGCCGACGTTGCAATAGCGGATGGCTTTGACCGCTTCGACTGCGGTTCGGCCGATCTCGCGCCGCAACCGTTCATCGATGGCCGGAGACGGGGTTTCCTCTACCAGCTTCTGGTGGCGTCGCTGGATCGAGCAGTCACGCTCGCCGAGGTGGACGACATGGCCGCGGTTATCGGCTACGATCTGCACCTCGATATGTCGGGGTTCGAGGAAGTACCGCTCGAGATAGACGCCGTCGTGCCCGAAGGTGGATTTGGCTTCGGCTTGGGCCGCCTGAAACGCTCGGGTCAGTTCCTCCGGCTTGTTCACGACGCGCATCCCGCGCCCGCCTCCGCCCGCCGAGGCTTTGATGATGACGGGAAATCCGATCGTTTTGGCGGCTTCTTGCGCGTCCTGCTCGCTCCGGAGTTCGCCGGGACTGCCTGGGGTGACCGGGAGGCCCTTCTTGGCGACGACTTCGCGGGCTTTGGATTTGTCACCCATCAAGGCGATGTTTTCCGATGTCGGGCCGATGAACTTGACCCCGATCGACTCGCAGACTTCGGCGAAGTGTGCGTTCTCGGAGAGGAATCCGTAGCCCGGATGGATGGCATCCGCGCCGGTAACCTCCGCGGCACTGAGCACATTCGGAATGTTGCGATAGCTGAGGGCGGCTTCCGGAGGGCCGACACAGACATGTTCGTCCGCTGCCCGCACGTGCAGACTCGCGGCGTCGGCTTCGGAGTGAATCGCAACGGTCTTCACGCCGAGTTCCTTGCACGCCCGGATGACCCGGAGCGCGATTTCTCCGCGATTGGCAACCAGCACTTTCTTAAACACGAAATACTCCGCTGCGCGTCATGCTAGGTCTCTGTTTCGTGCTCCACGGCGTTGTCGGGGCGACGACTCGCCCAAGGTCCGCCGCCTGGACCACCGATCGCCCGTGCAGGGAGTTGAAATGCATCAGGCAGGCAGGTCCCGATTCCATAACGAATTCCCACGAGCGTGAGGGGCTAGGGCGTGGCACTGGGGTCGATCAGGAAAAGCGGTTGTCCATACTCGACGGGTTTGGTGCTTTCCGCTAATATTTTGGTGATCCTTCCGTCGGCCTCGGATTCGATCTCGTTCATCAGCTTCATCGCTTCGACGATGCAGAGAACCTGGCCCTTCCTGACGTAATCCCCCTCCTCGACATAGGGATCGGCATCGGGAGACGGCGATCGATAGAAGGTGCCGACGATCGGCGAGGTAATCGTGACTAAGCCATCGGTGTCCGCGGGCTGGCCGGTTTGCGCCACCGGCATCGCACCCCCCGATGCCGAGGGATGTTGCACCGCTTCGACCGTGTGGGTGGTGGTTGCGCGGACGGCCGGTTCATGGCGAAGACGAATGCGCAGGCCGCTACGCTCGATTTCCAATTCCGTCAGGTGGTTGCGCTTCAACAGGTCTGCCAGTTGCTGTATTTGCGCCGCATGTTCCGGCTGCAACAGCATCTGGTCGGCTCCCGGCGCGCGAGGGGCAAAGGCGCTCGGGAGGACAATCGGTTTGCCGGCGTTCCGGCTTTTTCCGGCCTTTTTTCGTGAAGGACTCAACGCACGCGCTCCACAAATTCACGGGTTCTGGTGTCGATACGGATGGTTTCTCCGATTTCCAGGTACAGCGGCACCTTGATCGTGGCGCCGGTTTCAACCGTCACCGGTTTGCTTCCGCCGGAGGCCGTATCACCACGAACGCCCGGTTCGCCGTCCACCACCTTGAGTTCGATGAAGTTCGGCAGCACGACCGTAATCGGCTTGTGTTCGTAGATGAGGATCTTCGCGATCATGTTTTCTTTGAGCAGGTCGGCATTGCTGCCCAACTGGCTTTTTTCGTAGGTCGACTGTTCGAAGGTCTCCGTATCCATGAACGTGTAGGAGTCGTTCGTGGCATAGAGAAACTGCATGTCGCATTCTTCGATCTGTGGTGTGTCGAACTTTTCGCCGGAGCGGAAGGTGCGGTCGAGCACGTTGCCCGACAGATAACTCTTCAGCTTCGTCCGCACGAACGCTCCGCCCTTTCCGGGCTTCACGTGCTGGAACTCGACGATATAAAAAGGCTGTCCTTCTACCATCAACTGGCTGCCGTTCCGAAACTCTGCGGTCGAAATCACAACAACACTCCTTGGTGCGACAAATTCAACGGCGCGACGCCGTACGGTTCTTTTTCACGTTCGCCCGTGGGCGCGACGGGGTGCCACCTGCGTTGAGATGGGCGGTCAATGCTTCCAAGGCCAGCAGATATCCGGTCGGACCGAATCCGGTAATCTGGCCCATGGCGACCGCCGCGATGAAGGAGTGGTGGCGAAACTCCTCTCGCTGATGAATATTCGACAAGTGGACTTCCACCGTGGGCAGCGCGACGGCGGTGATCGCATCACGAATCGCAATGCTGGTATGGGTATACGCAGCCGGATTGATGATGATGCCGTCGAAATGCCCTCGGGCGTCCTGAATCCAGGTGACCAGCTCCCCTTCCGTATTGCTTTGCCTGGTTTGTACCGCAATCTCCAACTCGTCGGCGCGGCGGGCGATGGACTTGTTGATGTCGAGTAACGACATCTGCCCGTAGACGGACGGTTCTCGCGTGCCCAGGAGATTGAGATTGGGACCATGAAGCACAAGCAGCCGCAGCATCTGTCTGTCGCGCGCCCCGGTTGTCAGTAGGCTGCACTGGATAGGGATGCCAGCAGCGGCGGCATTCTAACAGGCTGCCGGGAGTGGGTCAAACGCTGATCACAGAGTGGCACGGAGAGGATAGGGGGGTAGCGTGGATTGGTTACGGGCGGCGTCTGGATTGAATGGTTCCCAGCCACGCTTCGAGGCGGGCGATCGTCGCCGCATGTTTCGCGAAGGGCGGCGTCGACGATCGGATCGAGTCCGAACCGACGGCCGCAGGGCTCTCGATCTTGTGCTTCTCGGATTTGGCCTCAGCCACGAGACGTTTTTTCTCGCGTTTCGCCGGCGGCGCGTCGAGCGGTG